>Ga0209172_10001020_pt1 | contig 66632 bp, 56 predicted proteins | sample LarsenN4metaG_FD_184113 | JGI IMG/M metagenome (GOLD analysis project Ga0209172, IMG submission 184113) | Hot spring sediment bacterial and archeal communities from British Columbia, Canada, to study Microbial Dark Matter (Phase II) - Larsen... ...
GTGGCGGCGCGCATCTGCGGTGCCGAGCGGCGCAGGGAATCAGGGTCGGCCGCGCGAGCGGCTCCGCGGAGCAAGCTTGCCTTGCGCAGCGGCCCTGATTCCCGAGCAGCGCAGGGGACCCCGCCGCAGGCGGGGCGCCGCAGCTAAGCGCCGACGCCCTCGGGCCCGCTGCCTTGCCGCCGCGGCCGTGGCACACATCCGGGCGGCGCCACCAAGCCCATGACGACGAGCCGATCAACAGGCGGCCCGCACCACGACGCACAGGTCACTTCAGCAACCCCGCCCAGCGCTCCTCGTCGAAACCCACCGTGACCTGCCCTCCCGGCCAGGCCACCACCGGCCGCTTCACGAGGCTCGGCTGCGCCAGCATCAGCGCCCTGGCCGATGCGGCATCGACGACCGCCGCACGCGCCGCCTCGTCGAGCTTCTTCCACGTGAGCCCCTGGCGGTTCAAGAGCCGCTCCCAGCCGACCTGGGCGATCCAGCCGTCGAGCAACGAGGCCGGCAGGCCCGCCTTCTTGAAGTCGTGGAACCGATGCTCGACGCCCCGCTCGCCGAGCCAGGCACGGGCGCGCTTGACGGTGTCGCAGTTCGGGATGCCGTGGACGATGGGCTGCATGGGGCGGGCCGTTGAACGAGGAGTGGGTCTTCAGCGCGGCGGCTCAGCTGCGGTCCGCCGCCGTCGGCTTGTCGCACACCCAGTCGATGCCGTAGCCGGCGTCGCGCACGCGGTCGGCGGCCAGGTCGACCGTCACCTGGAACCACAGGCAATCGTTGGTCGGGTAGCGCCAGCTCCAGACCTCGTCGCTGCGCAGGCCGACGCGCTTGCGTTCGCCCGGCGTGCCCAGCGTGCGCAGCAGTTCCTCGCGGCTCAGGCCCGGCGCGCGCCGCTGCAACTGGGCGAAGTGGGCCTCGTTCAGCACCTGCCGCGCGCCGGTGACGCGACCGGCGGCGTCGAGATCGATCATCCAGGTCGTGCGGCCGAACGGGCCGGTGGCGTACTCCAGGCGCTCGGCGCCGCCGGGCATCGCGTAGCGCGCCGTGGGCGGGCCCCAGCGCGACACGACCGCGTCGCGCGCGTCGCCCACGGCCGGCGGCACCGGCGCGCAGGCCGTGCAGAGCGCCGTGGCCGCCGCCAGGAGTGCGCCGCGCAGGGTGGGCTGCTTCGTCATCGAGAACCTCCGCATCGGATGCGCGGTATACGCCGGAGCGGCGCCCGCGATGCCCTCGGCGCGGACCCTCGGCCGGCGGCCCGGGTCACAGCCCGGTGCCGACCCGGATCACCGCCGTGTCGGGCACGTCGGCGTACAGCCGCTCCACCGCGGCGGCGCGGTGCAGCAGCACGGCGCGCTGGTTGATCGAGCCCTTGTCGGTGAGCTCGCCGCGGTCCATCGAAGGCGGCTCGCTCATCAGCAGCGCCCGCGCCGGCCGGTTGGAGCTGCCGGTGCCGGCGTCCCACAGCGCCTGCAGCCAGTTGCGGAAGAAGCCGCGCACCTTCGGGTGCGCCAGCGTCAGCTCCAGCGGCTCGGTCTTGTCCGCGCCGGCGAGCGCGCGCACGTCGTCGATGCGCGGGAACACCAGCAGGCCGATGTCGTCGCGGTTGATGCCGGCCACCACCACGTCCTGCACCATCGGGTGCCCGGAGAGGATCGCCTGCGTGCGCAGCGGCCCGACGCTGACAAAGGTGCCGGTGGCGAGCTTGAAGTCCTCGGCGATGCGGCCGTCGAAGACGAGGCCCTTCGTCGGGTCGGCCTCGTCGCGGAAGCGCACCGCGTCGCCGGTGCGGTAGAAGCCCTCGCTGTCGAACGCGGCCGCCGTCTCCTCGATGGCGCGCCAGTACTCGCTCATCACGTTGGGGCCGCGGAAGCGGATCTCCTGCTTGCCCTCGACCGGCACCACCTTCACCTCCACGCCGGGCACCGGCAGCCCGATGTCGCCGGCGCGCACGTCGGTGCCGAGCGCGAAGGTGCAGCTCGGCGCCGTCTCGGTCATGCCGAGCCCCGTGAAGATCGGGATGCGCTCGCCCACCGTGCGCTCGCCGAGGCGGTCGAGGTGGTCCCACACCGCCTGCGAAAGCCCGGCGCCGGCGAACATGAAGGCACGCACCTTCGCGAACAGGCTCCGGCGCAGCACCTCGTCGCGCTCCATCGCCGCGGCGAGCTCCTCGAAGCCCTTGGGCACGTTGAAGTAGACCGTGGGCGAGATCTCGCGCAGGTTGGCCACCGTCTCGGCCATGCCGCCCGGCGTCGGGCGGCCGTCGTCGATGTACAGCGTGCCGCCGTTGTACAGCGCGATGCCCACGTTGTGGCTGCCGCCGAAGACGTGGTTCCACGGCAGCCAGTCCACCAGCACCGGCGGCTCGTCGGCCAGGAACGCGAAGCACTGGCGGATCTGCTGCAGGTTCGCGTTCCACATGCCGTGCGTCGTGACCACGCCCTTCGGGTGGCGCGTGCTGCCGGAGGTGAAGAGGAACTTGGCCACCGTGTCCGGCCCGACCTTGCCGTGCGCCAGCTCGACGGCCGCGCCCGGCGTGCTCTCCAGCAGCGTCGAGAAGCGCGTCAGCGTGCGCGCCTGGCCGCTTCGCAGCGTGATGCCGGCCGGGTCGGTGAGCACCAGCTCGGCGTCGCGCGGCAGCGTCGCCTCGATGGCCCGGCCATAGGGCCCCCAGGCGCTCGCGAAGACGAGCCCGGGCGTGAGCGTGGCGAAGATCTGCTTCAGCCGTGCGAAGTCCTGCGCCACCGTCGAGTACGCCGGCGAGATCGGGGCATAGGGCACGCCGACCCAGCACGCCGCGAGCGCCAGCGTCAGGTGCTGCAGGTCGTTGCCCGAGAGGATGGCGATCGGCCGCTCCACCGAGATCTCGCCGTCGGCAATGCGCAGTGCCAGGGCCTGCCCGACGCGGCGCACGCGCTCGAGCATCTGCGCGTAGGTGATCGACTGCCAGGGCCGGCCGGCCGCCGGCCCCGGGCCGGGCGTTCGCCGCGCGACGAACACCTGGTTCGGCCGCACGCGCGCGAAATGCTCCAGCGCATCGGTCACGCGCTCGGGGTAGGCCGTCAGCGCCTCGGTCGAGCGCAGCAGCCAGCTGCCGTCGGCCCGGCGCATCGCCTCGGCGCGCAGGCAGCCGGCCACGCGCGTGGCGCGCCAGCGCGGCTTGGCGGCAGCGGGGGCGCCCGGTCCACCGGCCTGTGCGCCAGCCTCTCCAGCCGCAGGTCCGCCCACCGGTCCCCCCGCCGGTCCGGCCACGGGTGCTTCCGCCGCCCCCGCCGCGTGGCGTCCCCCCTCCCCGCTCACGGGTCGGGCGGGGCTGGCCGGGGCCGGCGAAGGGGGGGTCGGGTGCGGCGACATGCCGCCATTCTGCGCGACCCCGCAGGCGGCCGGCCCGTCCGACCGGCCGCTCGTCCGCCGGCCGGAGGGTCACGGCCCGCCGCGCGCGGGCCTGCGGCGGTGCCGGCCGCGCCGGCGCCCGATCGGCGCGATTGGCGCGATCGGCGCGATCGGCCCGCTCGCCTCGCCCGACCGCACGGCGCGGCCGCCAGGCAGCGACCGTCCGGCGCGCAGCGCGTCAGATGACGGCTTCGACGACGAAGGGCCCGCGCTGCGCCAGTGCCGCGGCCAGCACGTCGGCGAACCGCTCCGCGCTCTCGACGCGCTCGGCCGCGACGCCCATGCCGCGCGCCAGCGCCACCCAATCCAGCACCGGGTCCTCCAGGTCGAACAGGCGCCTCGCGTTGGCGCCCGGCGCGCCGGCGCCGGTCTGCACGTACTCGCCGTGCAGGATCGCGTAGCGGCGGTTGGAGAAGATCACCGTCACCACCGGCAGCCGTTCGCGCGCCTGCGTCCACAGCCCCTGCAGCGAGTACATCGCGCTGCCGTCGGCCTGCAGCGCCACCACCGGGCGGCCCGGTGCGCCGAGCGCCGCACCGGTGGCCAGCGGGATGCCCAGCCCGATGGCGCCGCCGGTGATCTGCAGGTAGTCGTGCGGCGCGGCGTGCCAGCTCATCGGGAAGAAGTCGCGCCCCGAGCTCACGCTCTCGTCGCAGACGATGGCGCCCTCGGGCAGCAGCGCCACCACCGCCTGCGCCACCGCGGCAGCGGTGAGCGCGCCCGCGGGCCGCGCGAGCTCGCGGCTCACCGCGAACATCGGCCGCGCCGCGGCGACGGCCGCCGCGCCCTCGGCCCCCACGCGCGCGGCCAGCTCGCGCAGCGTGGCCAGCCCGTCCTCCTCGGGCCGCGCGGCGGTGATCACCTCGCAGCCTTCCGGCAGCATCGAGCCGGGCTTGCCCGGGTAGGCGAAGAAGCCCACCGGCGCCTTGGCCCCCACCAGCACGAGGCAGGCCGTGTCCTTCAGCATCGCCAGCGCCTTGTCGACGACGTAGGGCACGCGGTCGATCATCACGCGGCCGAGCCCGCGCTCGACGCGCGCATTGGCCTGCGGCGCGAGCAGACGCGCGCCGGTGACGGCGGAAATGCGGGCGGCGATCTCCAGCCCCTCGGCGCGCAGCGCGGCGCCGGCCACCATCAGCACGGTCCCGGCGCCACGCTTCAACGCCGCCGCGGCCGCGGCCAGCGCGGCGCCCTCGGGCATCGGCGCGGCGGCGGGCGGCACCCGCACAGGCACCGGCGCCGACGTGGCGCTCCAGGCGTGGTCGGCGGCCAGCACCAGCGTCGCGATGCGACCGGGCGGCGTGCCGGCTTCGCGCACCGCGGTGGCGGCGGCCTCGCCGACGCCGTCGGCCGAGGGCGTGCGCCCCACCCAGTGCGACATCGGCCGCGCCAGGCTGTCGATGTCGCTCGTCAGCGGCGCATCGTGCACGAGGTGATAGGTGGCGTGGTCGCCGACGACGTTGACGATCGGCGTGCGCGCCCGCTTCGCGTTGTGCAGGTTCGCCAGGCCGTTGGCCAGGCCCGGCCCGGTGTGCAGCAGCGTGCAGGCCGGCCGCCCGGCCATGCGCGCGTAGCCGTCGGCCGCGCCCGTCACCACGCCTTCGGCGAGGCCGAGCACGCAGCGCATGCGCGGCTGCCGGTCGAGCGCGGCCACGAAGTGCATCTCCGACGTGCCGGGGTTCGCGAAGCAGTGGTCCACGCCGTGCGCGAGCAGCGTCTCGCACAGCAGGTCGGCGCCGGTGCGCGGCGGCAGCGCGTTGGAGGTCATGGCGTCGTCACCGGCGCGCGCAGGTCGTCGCCGTTGCGCGGCGGCAGCGCGGGCCGCCTCACGGCGTGGTCACCGGCTCGGCCAGCCGGTACAGCAGCGCGCCATCGTCACCCGGCTCGGCCACGACCTCGCCGCGCTTGACGAGGTGGTTCAGGTGCGCCACGCCCTCGCCGGTGGCCAGGCCCAGCTGCTCGCTGCGCAGGCCGATGGCGCGGCCGAAGAGCGTCGTGAAGAGGTCGACCACGCGCTTGGGCTCGGCGAGCGCACGCTTCAGCCGCTGCAGGCTGCGCTCGTGGCCGCCGGCCAGGCGGTCGAGCCGCGCGTGCAGGCCGCGGAACGGCTCGCCGTGCGCCGGCAGCACGAGCAGGTCGTCGGGCAGCGTGGCGCGCAGTTGCGCGATCGAGGCCAGCCAGTCGCCCAGCGGGTCGGCCTCGGGCTCGGTCGGGAACACGGACACGTTCGACGAGATGCGTGGCAGCACCTGGTCGCCGGAGATCATCAGCTTCAGCCCGTCGCTGACGAGGCAGGCGTGCTCGGGGCAATGGCCGCGGCCGACGACGACGCGCCACTCGTGCGCGCCGATGAGGAAGCGCTCGCCGTCGACGAGGCGGCGGAAGCTGTCGGGCAGCGCGTGCACGTACTTGCCGAAGCCGCCGAAGCGCGCGCGGTAGATGTCCAGCGCCTCCTCGGGCCAGCCGCAGCGGCGGTAGAAGCGGATCGCGTCCTCGGGCGCCTCGCGGCCGGTGTCGGCCACGAGCGTGCGGCACATCAGGTATTCCTCGCGCGTGATCCACAGCCGCGCCTCGTACTTGCGTGTCAGCCACCCGGCCATGCCCATGTGGTCGGGGTGCATGTGCGTGGCGAAGACGCGCGTGATGGGCCGGCCGCCCAGCGGCGCATCGGCCCCGGGCGCCAGCAGCGTGCGCCACGCGGCCAGCACCTCGGGCGTCTGCGTGCCGGTGTCGACGACGGCCCAGCCCGGACCGTCGTCGAGCAGGTACAGGTTGATGTGGTTCAGCGAGAAGGGCAGCGGCATGCGCAGCCACAGCACGCCCGGTGCGATGGCCTTCAGCGCGCCCGGTGCCGGCGGGTCGCCGCAGGGGTAGACCAGCGGCGTGACGTCGGTGGGGCTTTCGGTGTCGTTCATGGCTCGGGCCCGGCAGGGCAGTCGGGCGGCCGCCGGGCACCCGACGATAGCCGCTCGGCCCGGCGGCCGTCGGCACGCAGGGGACAGCCGCCCCGGGACGCCCGCCACGCTTGTGGCAGGCTCGCGCGGTGCAATCGACCCGCCTGCTGTCCATCCTGCTGCGCCTGCAGGCGCGGGGCCGCGTGTCCGCGCCGGCGCTGGCCGAGGCGCTGGAGGTCTCGGTGCGCACCGTCTACCGCGACATCGACGCGCTCAGCGCCGCGGGGGTGCCGGTCTACGCCGAGCGCGGCCGCGGCGGCGGTTTCGCGCTGCGCGACGGCTACCGCACGCACCTCACCGGGCTCGACCGCCCGGAGGCCGAGGCGCTGTTCTTCGCCGGCGTGCCGCACGCCGCGGCGCAGCTCGGCCTCGGCGCGGCGCTGGAGAACACGCGGCTGAAGCTGCTCGCCGCGCTGCCGGAAACCGAGCGGCGCAACGCCGAGCGCGTCGCTTCGCGCTTCCACCTCGACCCGGTGGCGTGGTTCCACGGCCCCGACGAGCAGGCCCTGCTGCCGCCGCTGGCCGCCGCCGTGTGGGCCGGCTGCATGCTGCGCCTGCGCTACGAGAGCTGGAAGGGACCGGTGCAGCGGCGCGTGGCGCCGCTCGGGCTCGTGCTGAAGGGCGGCCTCTGGTACCTCGTCGCGGCGGTCGGGGCGCAGCCGCGCACCTACCGAGTCGGCTCGATCGAGGCGCTCGAGGTCGAGCGCGAGACGCCGGCCCCGCCGCCGCCGGCCGGCTTCAGCCTGCGCCGCCACTGGGAGCAGTTCGCGCGCGACTACGAGGCGCGCATGAGCAGCGGCCGCGCGACCGTGCGTGCCAATGCCGCCGGCCTGAAGGCGTTGTCGCGGCTGAACGCGGCGACGGCGAAGGCGGTCGCCCGGGCCCGCCCGCCGGAGGTCGGGAACGAGGCGTGGACGCGCCTGGACGTGCCCGTCGAGTCGGTGGAGGCGGCCGCGCGCGACCTGCTGCGCCTGGCGCCGGACGTGCAGGCCCTCGCCCCGCCGGAGCTGCGCCAGACGCTGAAGCGGGCCACGCGCACGCTGGCGGCGATCTACGACGCGCCGCACCCGCGCCGCAGGCGCGCCGCCTGACCGGCATCACGCCCCCGCGGGCGATTCACCCGGCCCGCGGCGCCCCCAGCCAGCGCGCCTTGCGCTCGGCGCGTTCCTGCGCCTGCTGCGCACGCTCGGCCGCCACCCAGCGCGTGACGTCCACCGTCGCCAGCGCCCGCGCCAGCGCCTGCTGCGGCGCCGGCAGCGCCGCGTGCGCCAGCGCCCGGTATTCGCGGCCGAAGCCGTCGCGCGCGAGCCAGCCGGCGTCGACGAGCCAGCGCCGCAACTCGACGTGGTCGGTGCCCAGCCAGCAGGCGGCGCCGGCGAGCGCCGACTTCAGCGCCTCGTTGACCTCGCGCTCGCTCATCGCGCGCGCCGCCGGCAGCGTCGCATGCACGGCCGCCAGCGCCAGCGCCAGCTCGCCGGCCGGCAACCCGCCGAGCGAGACATGGTCCTTCACCACGAGGGGCCGGAGCGCGCGCAGCGGATCGTTCATCGGAGTCTCCCTTCGACGGCCCGGCCCGGCAGGTGCGCGAGCAGCAAGCGCGAGGCGACCTGCGGATCGTCCGCGTCGGTCGCCAGGCACAGTGTCAGCCCGTGCGGGCCGGCGTGCAACGCGAGGCCCTCGACCTTGGGCGCGTCGCGCAGCGGCCGCAGCCACCGCAGTTCGCCGGCCGGCCCGAGGCGGCCGAGCGCCGAGCCGACGCAGGCGCCGTCGGCCACGCTGTCGGCGCTGTCCTCGGCCACGGCCGTGAACAGGCAGCCACCGCCGAGCGATGCGGGCAGCGCCGCCGCGTCGGTGAAGCCGTAGCCCACGCCCTGCACCGCGCCGAGCGGCACCTCGCGCAGCGAGGTCGGCGCGAGGGCCACCGCGGCGCGCCCGGCGCGGCCCCGGCGCGCGTGCAGCCACGCCAGCACGCGCGGCCCGGCGTAGTGCGCGATCACGTTGCGCCCCCGCTCGCCGCTGCCGCCGCGGTTGAAGAGCCACAGGCCCTGCCCCGGCTGCACCAGCGCGCCCTCGATGTTGAGCGCACCGAGGCGCGCACGCAGCGGCTCGTACAGCGGCGCGAGGTCGACTGCCTGTGCGTCGCCGCAGGGCTCGCCGGCGCCGTCGAGCGGCTGCACGAACGCACGGTCGCGCGCGGGGGTCGAGCCCGATCCCAGGAGCCACAGCGCGCCGCCATCGCCCGCGAAGGCGCTGCCCACCAAGGACGCGCGGTCCGCGCCCGTGGGGGCGCGGCGGGCGACCGACGATGCGCTGCCGGCGACCTGGGATGCGCCGCCGGCGACCCGGGATGTGCCGCCGGCGGTCCGGGATGCGCAGCCGGCGACCTCCGATGCGCCACCGGCGCGTGGCACCCACATCAGCGTCTCCAGGTCCGCCTTGCGCCGCTTGCGCGCGCCCGCCTCGCGCGGCAGGTCGCCGGCCGCCACGCGGTGCAGGCGTCCGGGCGCGAGTGCGTCGTCGAAGAGGCCGAGATGGTGCTCGTCGTCCGCGACGACGTAGACGCGGTCGAACGCGCAGACGAGCCCGCTGGCGGCGCTCAGGTGCGGTTGCCCGCGCGGGTGCACGGCTGCCGGCACCGTCAGCGGGCGCAACTCGCGCCAGTCCAGCGGCACGCCGACCATCCTGTCGCACGTGGTCGGGTCGTGCGTCGCGAGCGTTCGCTTCAAGGGCGTCTCTTCGGGCAGTCAGGTGCCGGCTCCCGCGCTCGCGGGCGCCTCCTCGCGCGCCTTGCGGGATCCCGGCGCCGGGGCGGGGCCATCGGCGCGGCATGCCGTCGACCGGCCCTCGCCTCCCGTCGCGGCGGTCGCGGACGCGGACCGCCGCGGCGACCGCTGCCCGTGCCGGCCGTGCGCCTGCGTTCCCGCGCCGGCGAGCATAGCGGTCCGGGCGGGCCGAGCAGGCCACGTCAGCCACGTCGGCCACGTCGGCCAGCCGGACACGGCCACCGCGCCAGGGGCACGCGGGCCAGCCCGGCAACGCCCGCGCGACAGAACGCGGGCCGAAGCGCAGGCCGGGCGATCCGGGCAGGCGCCGCCGAGACGCCGGCCGCCCGTCAGGGCCGCCGGCGCGCGATCAGGCGGCGAGCACCGGCATGCGCCCCGCCGTGCGGCCGCCGCCGAGCCGCAGCGCGCTGGCCATCGGCGGCAGCTCGGCCAGCAGCAGCAGGGCATCGTCGATGCGCTTAACGCCCAGCTTGCTGCGCAGCGCCGAGACCTGCGTGCGCACGGTGCTGAGCTCGACGTCGAACTGGCGCGCCAGCTCCTGCGCCGACAGCCCCTCGAGCAACCCCTCCAGCACCCGCTGCTCGGCCGCCGTCACGCCCTGCCGGCGGCACAGCATCTCCACCATCAGCGCGGTGGCGACGCGGCGGCGCCCGAGGATGAGCAGCACGCGCTCGGGCGCCCCGGGGCGCGAGGACATCGGCTGCACCGCCACCATCAGCCGCGCCCCGTGGCCGCGCAGCAGCACCAGCTGGCGGCGCCCGCGCGCGGCGGCGTCCATCGCCTGCCGCAGTTGCGCCTGCTGCTCGGCCGCGACGGCGGCCACGAGGTCGGCCGTCCGCAGCGTGATCGCGTCCTGCTGGTCGAGCTCGCGCCAGCCGGCCGCATTGGCATGGACGAGCGTGCCGTCGGCGCGGCAGACGATCAGGCCGACGTCGAGCTCGTCGATCAGCGCCGTCAGGCAGGCCGCCGTCAAGGTGCCCGGGTCGTCCCAGGCCTGCTGCGCCCGGCCCGCGGCGTGCCGGGCCGCCTCCGCCAGCACGCCCGCCGGCGCGCCCGCAGGGGCTTGCATCGTTATCGCGCCGGGCAGGGTCCTCGGCCCGGATTGCACGTTTTCCTGACTCGTTTCCATCGAGTGGCCTCCACATGTTGTGCGTCGCATCGTGGAGGCACCTTGCCTAATACTCACTGTGCGGCCCCTGGGTCGCGACTAAAGCTTGCTAAAGCGGAGGGGAGCCGGATGGCAGCGTGGGAGCAAGGCAGGGCGCCCGATCCTTCGGCCGTGTGGGTGGATCGCGGGCCCTGGGTCGCGGGTGCCGCGCGCCACCTGCACGTCCGGCACGCCGGGTGGACGTGGCTCGAAGAGGTGCCCGAGGCGGCGCTGCATGCCGCCGAGGCGAGCGAGCTGCGAACGGCCGCGATGCGCTACCTCGCCTCGCTCGCGCCCTTCGCGCCCGAGTTGCATGGCGTGCTCGCCCGCCTGGCGGCCGGCGGGCCGTTCGGCTGGCTGCCGCTGAAGTGGGCCCTCGACGAGCAGCCGCCGGCCGACCGCGATGCACGGGCCTCGTTCGTGCTCGCCAGGCGGCAACGCACGGGCACCGCGGCCGGCGACTGGCTGGACGGCCAGCTGGTGCTGCTCGCGGGCCACCGCATGCCCGGCCACGGGCTCGCGCTCGGCGACGGCGTCGGCCTGCGGGTGACCGCCAGCATCGGCGCGCAGGCCGAAGGCCGGCGGGCGCTGCGCTTCACGAGCCTGAACGCGACCCGGCCGGACGAGATCCTCGACGCGCTGCCGGCCTGGATCCCCGACCTCTGCGCCGCGCGGCCCGGCGACGACCTGCGCCGCCGGCTGGCGCAGGCGCTGGACCTGGCGCACCCGGCGGTCCACGCCATCCGCAAGGAGGCCGGGTCCGATCGCTGGGTCCTGCTCGGCAGCGGCACGCGGGTGCGGCAGCGGCTGCCCAACGACCCGCCCCGGCACCGGCCGAGGACGCCGGCCTTCGAGTTCGAGGTCGAGGTCGCGCCGCCGGGGCAGGTCGTCGCCATCCGGCGGCTGGAGGAGCCCGGCGCGCGGATGACCGAGGACGAGGGCGCCGTCGTGCGGCTGTTCGAGCGCGACCCGGCGAGCCAGGCCGGCGCGGCGGCGCTGGCCGGCGTGCGCCCCGGCTCGCCCGGCGACGTGCTCGACCGCTTCCGCGACTACGCGGCGCAGTCGCCGCGCGCCATGCGCGTCGGCCCGGCGCTGAGCACCTACGACGACCGCTTCTTCGTCAGCCACGAGCGGACCTCGCCCGCCTATTCGGAGCAGAACCCGGACTCGTCGACCGGCCGCAAGATCGCGCGCCTGCCCGGGCGCGCCGCCGGCACCGCGTGGCGCCGGTGGCTGCCTCTGCGCAGCGACGACCTCGCGGCCGCCCAGGCCTACATCCGGGCGCGCGAGTTCTTCGACCGCCTGCAGACCTACGGCCTCGAGGCGGCATGCTGCTTCCGCCACGCCGAGCTGCCGCTGGAGCTGCGCGCCCGGGCGCGCCTGCCCGGCGCCGCCGACGGGCACACGCTCAACGCCAACGTAAGGCCCTACTTCCGGAATGCCGAAGCCGTACCGGCCGACCTGCTGAGCCCGGCGGCAGCCGGGGGCCGGTCGCGCCGCCCGAATCTCGTCGTGCGCTTCGGTTCGGCCGATGCCGCCGTCACGTCCGCAGCGGACGTGCCGGCGCGCGCGGGCGCTTCGGAAGACACGAACCGACAACGCCCGCGCGCCGTCGCTTCCGGACGGCAGACGCTCGGCCTCGCGGCCGATCCGCGCTGGGCCTGGCACGAGTTCGCCCACGTGCTGAACTACGCGGCCACCGGGGAGCTGGAGCTGCCGTTCGCGCACAGCGCCGGCGACGCGCTCGCCGCGATCGCCGCCGACCCCGACTCGCGGCTGGCCGCCGACGAGGCCGCGCGCGGCATGACCTTCCCCTGGGCCTTCGTGCCGCGCCGCCACGACCGCGCCGCACGGCGGGGCTACTGCTGGTGCGGCCGGCGCCTGGCCGCGCTGCAAGGCGCCACCGCGGCATGGGCCGGCTACCGGCACGGCTACTTCGCCGAGCAGCTGCTGTCGTCGTCGCTGTTCCGGCTGTACCTCGCCATCGGGGGCGGCACCGGGGCGCCGGCACCACGGGCCGACGCGACCGGCGCCGAGCCCGCCGACGACCCGGACATCCACGTCCGGCGCAGTGCCTCGGACTACTGCGTCTACCTGGTCATGCGCGCGATCGCGCTGCTCGGCCCGAACGGCGTGGCGCCGGCGCTCTCGCCCGACCAGTTCGTCGGCGCGCTGGTCGACGCCGATCTCGGCACCGGGGCCTGGGCGATCGAGGCGCGCTGGCCCTACCGCGAGGCCGACGTTCCGCTCGACCCGCGCCGCGTCGTGCGACAGGGCGGCCGCGTGCACAAGGTCATCCGCTGGGCCTTCGAGCAGCAGGGCCTGTATGCCGCCGGCGCGGGCGAAGGCGACCGCGAAGGACCCGGCCTGCCGCCGCCGGTGGACTTCTACATCGCCGACCGGCGCCGGTCCCCCGGTGGCGAAGAGGGCAGAGGAGGCGACGGCGGCTACTGGCCGGTGCCTCTGCGGCAGCCGGTCGAGCCGGGCGCCGCCTGGCTGGCCGCGCCCGACGCGCTGGAGGTGCGCAGCAACGGCGAAGTCCGCGTGCAGGTGCGCCAGCGCGGCCGGCAGCAGGCCCCGCTGTCAGAGGCCAGGGTCGCGCTGTGGGCCGGCCGCGAGGTCGACGGGCGCCTGCAGTGGAAGCGCTGCAAGGCGACCGGCCCGGGCCGGTTCGCCACCGGCCGGCCCGAGCGCGCCGGCGGCGGGTGGTGGCTGGCCAGCGTCGACCACCCGGCCGATCGCAGCAACCTCGGCGACGGCTCGCCGCCCGCGGACTTCGGCGCCCTCGTCGAGCTCGTGGCCAACGACAACAACCTCGCGCTCGCGCCGATGCGCTGAGCGCCGGCCGGCCCGCGCCGGCCGCGCGCAACGAGCGTCAGGCCGCGCCCTCCGGCCACTCGGCGCAGGCGCGCACCCGCACGCGCTCGAGCGTCGGCAGCCGGATCTCCCCGCTGTCGATCGCGGCGTGGATGCCGCGGGCCAGCCAGCGGCTGGCCGAGCTGTCGCTCGGATAGTGCACGCCGATGCGCTCGCGATTGCGCGCCAGGCGCCACGCCAGCCAGAACAGCGGGCAGCGCATGTCGGCGCCGTAGGGCACGGGCTGGCCATCCCTGGCGAAGTCGGAGTCGGCGGGCCTGGCCCTCTCCCCTGCCGTGCCCTTCCGGGCCGAGCTCTTCGCGGCCGCGCTCTCCGCTGACGCGCTCTTCGCGGCCGCACTCTTCCCAGCCGCAAGCTCGCGAGCCGGCGGCGTGGGTTTCCGGCCGCGTGTCGCGCCGGGCTCGAACACGCCGTAGCGCAGCGCGATGCCCGGCACGTCGAGCAGCAGGTGCGCGATGAAGTGGCCGAGGAACGAGTGCCCGCTCGGGAACGACGGGTGCCGCGGCGGGCCCCACGGCGGCACGAGCCCGGGGCACACCACCGAGGGCCGCACGCGCCGGTAGTGGTCCTTGTAGTGCATGTACACGAGGTTGCCGATGGCCAGGCCGCAGCGGACCAGCTCCATCGTCCACGGCCTCGAGTCGCGGTCGATGCCGAGGAAGTGCAGGAAGTACAGCGGGATGTTGTCCGACTGCAGCCAGGCCTCGTCGAGGAACGCCCGGCGCTCGTTGCGCATCAGGTCGGCCAGCTCCTCGATCTCGCGGTCGATGGCGGCCCAGGCCGACTTGTCGGGGTCCTCGCCGGCACGCGCGCCGCCGCCGCGGTGGGTCTCGGGGCGCCAGAGCAGGTCGTCCCTCAGGATCCAGGCCGACTCGCCCGTCCCGCCCAGGCGATGCGCCTGCGCCGTGGCGCTCCAGCGTTCGTGCTGGCGCGCGAACTCGCGCGCCGCCATCACCGAAGGTGCCGAGAGGTCGACGTCCTGCAGCCACTCCGACAGGTGCGTGTCGAACGGCAGCGTCCAGAAGCGCAGGCCGGGGTCCCAGTCGTCGGTGCGCCAGTGCAGGCCGTTGGCGACCGGGTCCACCCGCAGTTCGAGCGGGTAGCTCCCCCATCCCGCCTCGCCCTGGAACGCCAGCGCCCACGGCTTGGCGCCGAGGTCGGCCGGCGTCGCATAGCCGCTGCGCGGCACCGGGCCGTAGCCGCCGATGAAGCCGGTGCCGCTGGGCATGCCGCCGCCGGTCATCGGCACGATCCAGCCGATCCCCTGACCCTGACCCTGACCCTGACCTTGTCCTTGGCCCTGTCCTTGGCCTTGACCCTGGCCTTGTCCTTGGCCTTGGCCCTGTCCTTGGCCTTGGCCTTGGCCCTGTCCTTGGCCTTGGCCTTGTCCTTGGCCTTGGCCCTGTCCTTGGCCCTGGCCCTGGCCTTGCCCCTGCCCTTGTCCGAACGAACCCCAAGTCATGCACCCCTCCCTGCGGTCTTCAACGAGCGTCAGTGCGGCAGGCCGGCCCTGCGCATCGCTTCCAGCACGATGCCCAGGTGCGGCTGCTGCAGCGGGTACCAGCTGCCGAAGCTGCCGACCCGGAACCCGGGGTCGGCGGCCATCAGCTCGGCGGCCAGCTCGCCGGCCTCGGCGCGTTCGCCGGCCAGCACGCACGCCGCGACGAGCAGCCGCAGCGCGGCCATGTAGCCGGGCCGCAGCCGGCGCGCCTGCGAGAGCCACGCCACGGCCTCGTCGTAGCGCTGCGAGACGAGCGCCGCGGTGCCGCGCGTGGTCAGGAACGCGAACGTCTGCGGATCGCGCGGCGACAGGCGCAGCGCGTGCTGCACGCGCTGCAGCGCCTCGTGCCCGCGCCCCAGGTAGGCCAGCGTCGTGGCGCTGCGCGCCCAGGCCACCGCGCAGCTCGGGTTGATGCGCAGCGCCTGGTCGAACAGCGCCAGCGCCTCGGTGAACTGGCGGCAGAGGAACGAGCGCACGTGCCCGGCCACGGCCAGCACCGTGGCGTCGCTCGGGTCGATCTCCACCGCCCTGAGCGCGTGCTGGATCGCCGCCTCGCGGTCGGCGGCCACCTCGGCGAGGCGCCCTTCGCCGACGCGCAGGTTGTGCCACCACGCCAGCTGGGCGTGCGCCTGCGCGTACCCGGGGTCGAGCTCGATCGCGCGGCGGAAGAAGTCGCCGGCCTGCTCGGCATCGGCGCGGCCGTCGCCGTGCAGCGCGTCCAGGCCGCGCAGCAGGCAGTCGTAGGCGCTGGCGTCGGCGGCGGGGTGCTGCAGCGCCAGGCGCGTCTCGGTCGCCAGCAGCGTCGGGTCCACGGCGGCGGCGATGTCGGCGGCAAGCTGCTCCTGGAAGCCCAGCACGTCGGCCAGGCTGCCGGCGAACGGCTGCCGCAGCAGCGACGTCTGGCTCGGCACGTGCTCGAGCGTCACGTCGATCAGCAGCTCCAGGCCCTGCCGCTGCAGCGTGCCCGACAGCACGTACTGGGCGCCGAAGGTCTGCGCCGCGCGCTCGGCCACGTCGGCGCCGCCGTCGTCCTGGCCGAAGCGCCGCGTCGAGCCGTGCGCGATGACCGCCAGCCGCTTGTTCAGCGACAGGAACTCGATCACCTGCTCGCCGAGGCCGGTGGCGAGGTACGCGTCGGAGGCCGGCCCGAGGTTGCGCAGCGGCAGCACGGCCAGCGTCGGCAGGCGCATCGAGGGGCCCGGCGGCACGGCGGCGCCGGCGGGTGCCGCGGCCTCGGGCGCCTTCACCAGCCACGGCGCCTGCACCTGCAGGCGGCCGCCCCGCGCGCCCGCGTCGAGCGGCTGGCACACGGCGTCGATCTTGTCGGTGATCAACGCGCGCACCGCATCGGAAACCAGGACTTCGTCGTGCTGCGCGAGCGCATGCAGCTCCTCCACCAGCAGCGTCCCCACGCCCAGGAGCTTGCCATCGTCGACGACGGCGTCATCCACAACGATGGCGACGCGCAGGTGCATCGGCCCGGCGCGGCCCGCCGCCCGCTGCGCCGCCAGCGCCGCCTGCACGTGCAGCGCCCACTCCACGGCATCGAGCGTGCTGTCGAAGTGCAGCCGCATGCGCTCGGGCGTCAGCTCCTCGGTGCGCCCGCCGTGCTCCGCGAGCGAGGGCTCGAGGATCTCGACGCGCAGCTCCTTCCACCCGGCCACCGCCTGCGCGGCCTGGCGCGCGAGCAGCTTGCTCCAGCCGACGATGCTGGCCTCGGCCAGCGCGACGAGGCGGCGCCGCAGGCGCGGCGGGGCCGGCTCGGGCGCGGCGCGCGCCGGCGCCGGCAGATCGACCGCGAGCCGGTAGCCGCGCCCGGCCACGGTGGTGATCCACTGGCTGCCCAGCGCCTTGCGCAGCGCCGAGATCTGCACCGTGAGGTTGTTCTCCTCGACCACGAGGCCCGGCCAGGCGAGGTCGAGCAGCTCGTTCTTGCTGACGACGCGGTCCTGCCGCTCGGCCAGCGCCAGCAGCACGTCGAACGCACGCGCGCCGAGCGCGATGGTGCGGCCGGCCAGCACGACCTGGCGCCGCACGGGATGGATCTCGAGCTCCCCCAGTTCGATCTTCGTGCTCACCCTCAGCCTCTGGTCACGGGACCGCTTCTTCTTCTCGCCCGCCGCGCGGATGCGGGCCCGCCACGCGGCGGGGCCCGGCACGATTAGCAGGCCTTAGCAACCGTAAAGGACGCCCTTCGCGGGCCCTTGGCACACTGCGCGCGAAGGAAAGGACGCGGGCATGACCGTCACGTTAACCCAGGTGCTGGCGGAGAGAAATCAGGTCCGCCTTTATGGCCGCAAGGTCACCGACTTCGCGCTGCGCGGCGACCTCGGCCTGGGCGGCCATGAACCGGAAGGCCCGATCGTCTTCGCCTCCATCGACGCCTTCGCGCTCGCCGGCGAACCGCCGACGAGCCTGCTGCCGCCGCTGCTGCTGAGCGTGCACGGCGAGGGCGAACCCGCGAGCGAGACCGAGCCGGCCTGGTCGACGAGGCGCTGCTGGATCACCGACCGCGACGCGGTCGCGTGGCTCGCCGTCCTGAAGAAGGGGCCGCTGAGGTCGCTGATCGAGCCTGCGTCGGCGGCCGGCGAGGGCGGCGGCTCGCGGGGCGCCTAGGACTTTCGGGCTCTCGGGTTCTCGGGCTTACGGGATCCTCAGCGCCGGCCGGGTCGTCCAGGCGCTCAGGCCAGCGCCCCGCGCCGGTAGTCGCTCGGCGCCATGCCCAGGTGGGCGCGGAACACGCGGCTGAAGTGCGCCATGTTCTGGAAGCCCGCCGCGAGCGCGATGTCGGTGATCGAGCGGTGCGCGCTCGTCTTGTCGAGGAAGGCCTGGCGGCAGGCCTCGAGCCGCCGCGCGAGGATGTAGCCGGCCACGCCGTCAGCCTCTTCGGCGAACGCGTTGTAGAGCTGCCGGCGGCTCACGTTGAGCGCGCGCGCGATCGCGTCCACCGTGAGGCCGGGGTCCGCCAGATGCTCGGCCACGTACTGCTTGATGCGCTCGCGCAGCGCCTCGCGCTGCGTCTGCGCCGTCGCCTGGCCGGCGAGGTCGAGCAGCGAGAGGTGCACGAGCTGCGTGATCGCCTCGCCGATGCCGCGGGCGCTGGGTTCCGGCATGCTCGGCAGCTCGCGGAAGGCGTTGCGCATCGTGTCCAGCGCCACGCGCGAGACGCCGCCGCTGCCGCCCAGGCGCCGCGCCATCAGCGGCTCCAGCATCGCCGGCGCCAGGCCACGCTCGGCGAAGGCACGCTTGGGCAGCATCACGATCAGGTGCTCCACGCGCTCGGGGTTGGCCACCGCGTAGCTGTCGGTGGTGTCGTAGATGCTCCACTGCCCCGGCGTCACCCAGGTCTCGCGGCCCTTCTGCTCGACGCCGGCGCAGCCGACCCACGGCGCGACGATCTTCAGGTACGGCGTCTCGGTGGCGCGCGCGATCGACGAGCTGCGCATCACGCGGTGGCGCGTCGCCTCCAGGTGCGTGAGCACGACGTCGCCGGCGTGCCACGTGCTGGCGCGGCCGGAGAAGTCTGTGTCGCCGTACTCGTCGGCCTTCAGGCCCTGGAAAAGCGTGGCGATCCAGCCGCGCCAGAACGCCAGCCGCTCGCCCGGCGCGACATCGGCGGTGTCCATCAGCTGCGGCTTGAGCGTCGGCATGGCGGCGGCGTTCGAGGTGGCATCCATCGCGGCCCCCTCGGGTGCGCGGCCAGCGTGCGCACCCCTTCGGGAGCCGTTCGGGGCGCGCGAGCTTAGCGCCGCCCGCCCATTCCCTGCACGCCGAAGGTGAGGGTGCCGGCACGAAGATCGGCCGACCCCGGGAAAGCCCCAGGGTGCGGTGCACGCGCCGGCAAGCACCGTGCACGGGCGGCAAAGCCGCAGGGCCGGCGGCTGCCCAGAATCGGCGCCGGCTCGCACCACACGCCGTGGCCCCGGGGCCCGCACGGGCCCGAGGGCCGACGGCGGCCAGTCAGCCACAACAAGCCACCAAGGCCGTCGACCACCAGGAGACCCCCATGGACCCGAAGCGCACCGCCCCGTCCGACACCCTCCCCTCCGGCAGCATCGACGGCGGGCCGAGCGGCCTGCGCCGCCGCACCGTCGTGCAGGCCATCGCCGCCGGGGCCGCGGGCGCCGCTGCCGCCGGTGCGCCGGCGCTCGTGCAGGCCCAAGGGTCGTCCAGCGGCCCGGTGCGCATCGGCTACGCCATCGCCCGCACCGGCCCCAGCGCCGGCGGCGCGCAGGTGAGCCAGGAGCCCAACTTCCTGCTCTGGGCCGAGCAGCAGAACGCCGCCGGCGGCCTGAACGTCAAGGGCGTGAAGCGCCCCATCGAGCTCATCAGCAGCGACACGCGCAGCGACATCGAGACCGCCGTGCGCACCTACGAGAAGCTGATGGGCAGCGACAAGGTCGACCTCATCCTGCCGCCGTGGGGCAGCAACGCCAACTTCGCGGTCGCGCCGCTGGCCAACAAGTTCGGCTACCCGTTCCTCGCGCCCACCGCGCTCTCGCGCCGGCTGGTGGAGATGAAGCTGCCGTACTTCTTCCTGCTGCTGCAGCAGCCGAAGCCCATGATGGAAGCGCTCGTCGACATGCTGAAGAACAACGGCGCCAAGACGGTGGCCGTGATCTACATCGACGACCTCTTCGGCCTGGAGAACTACGCGGCGCTGAAGGTGGCGCTCGGCGGCACGGGCATCACCATCGTCGAGGAGAAGAGCTACCCGCTCGGCGTGAAGGACCTCTCCCCGGTGCTGCGCAGCATCAAGGACAAGAACCCCGACGCGTTCATCGGCCTCACCTACCCGCCCGACACTATCCTCGCCAGCCGCCAGAGCAAGGAGATCGGCTTCAACCCGAAGTTCTTCTACGCGAGCGTCGGCACCGCGTTCCAGCTCTACCGCAACGTGATGCAGGCCGGCGCCGAGGGCGTGCTCGGCATGGGCAGCTGGAACCCGAAGACGAGCCCGGGCGCCAAGGCCTACTTCGACGCGCACGTGAAGAAGTTCGGCGCGCAGAAGGAGCCCGACCGTTGGGCCAGCGGCCACTGCTGGGCGGGGCTGCAGATCCTCACCAACGCCGTGGCCAAGGTGGGCCTGGACCGCAAGGCGATCCGCGACTACGTGGCCAACAACGTGCACGACACGATCGTCGGCAAGATCCGGTTCCAGGGCAGCGAGAACGTGGGCATCCCGGGCTCGGTGAGCCAGTGGCAGAAGGGCGAGTTCGAGGTGGTGTGGCCGAAGTCGATGGCCACCGCGCCGCTGGTCGCCAGCAAGCCGGCCTGGGTCTGACACCCAGGCATCGACCACCGCTGCCGCAGCACCGCCGGCGACGCGGCCGGGGTGGCCGGGCGAGCACGGTTTCGTGCGAGCGCAGCCCGGCCGCCCCGGCTGCGGCGCTGGCGGTGCGGACCGAAGCGCGCGGGCGGGCATTGACTTGGTTCCCTCGATGACCACGACGAAGGTTCAGACGCAGCAGTGGCGCGCGGGCGGCACCCGGGTGGGCCGGCCTGCGCTCGCACGAAACCGTGCTCGGCCGGCCCACCCGGGTGCCGCCCGGGCACCGCTCGCTGTTCGCTGGCGGTTTGCGCGATGAGCGCCCTCTCCTGGTTCGAACTCATCGCCTCCGGGTTGATCACCGGCGCGGTGTACGCGCTCGTCGGGCTGGGGCTGAACCTGCAGTACGGGCTGATGCGCATCCTGAACATCGCGCACGGCGAGTTCCTGATGCTCGGCGCGTTCCTCACCTGGATGGCGGCTACCACGTGGGGGCTGAACCCGCTGCTGATGATCCCGGTGAGCTTCGGCCTGCTGATGGCGCTGGGCATCGGCATCCATCGTCTGACCTTCAAGCGACTCGCGGCCACCAGCCCCGACCTCGACGTGTTCGAGGCACGCGGGCTGATGGTGGCCTTCGGCCTCATGTTCCTGGTGCAGAACTTCGCGCAGGTGGTGTGGGGCGCGGACCTGCGCGGCTACGACTTCGCCGCCGACCCCGTCGCATTGCCTGGCGGTGCGCAGTTCGCGGGCAACAAGCTCGTGCTGCTGGGGCTCTCGCTGCTCTTCAGCGCCGCGTTGATCGTCGTGCTGCGCCTCACGCTGTGGGGCAAGGGCGTGCGCGCGCTGATGCAATCGCCCGCCGGCGCGCAGCTCGTCGGCATCGACACCGAGCGCCTTCACCCGCTGATGTTCGGCGCCGGCCTCGGCCTCTCGGGCGTGGCCGGGTGCTTGCTCTCCACGGCCTACACGATCTCGCCCTCGATGGGCGAGCCCTACACGGTGACGGCGCTCATCGTCATCACGCTCGGCGGCTTCGGGCACATGGGCGGTGCGCTCTTCGGCGGGCTGGCGCTCGGCGTCATCGAGGCGGTGGGCATGCACTTCACGAATCCTTCGTTGAAGTCGCTGCTGAGCTACGCGGTCTTCATCGGCGCGTTGCTCTGGAAACCCAACGGCCTCTTCAACAAACGGAAGTAGGCCGGCCGCGATGCGCCACGTCACCTCCACGGACCCCTGGCACCTGCGCCTGCGCGAGGCCCTGTTCGGCTGGGTGCTCGACGCGCGTTTCCTCGGCCGCGACGCCTGGGCCCTCTTCGCCCTCACCGGCTGGGCGCTGGCCATGCCGCACTACGGCAGCGACTTCGCCATCTCGCTCACGCTCACGTGCCTGATGTACGTGGCGCTGGCCACGAGCTGGACGCTCTTCTGCGGCAGCACGCGCTACCTGTCGCTGGCCACGTCGGCCTTCTTCGGCATCGGCGCCTACACGGGCGCGCTCACGATCGACCAGTTCACCTGGGCCAGCGTCATCGGCCTCGGCGCGGCCGTCGCCGCGGTGGTGGCGGTGGTGATGGGCAGCGCGGTGCTGCACCTGCGCGGCACCTACTTCGCGGTGCTCACGTTCGGCATGACGGAGCTGATCCGCCACGCCGTCACCTACTGGGAGAAGCAGGTCACCGGCACCGTCGGCCGCGTGCTCACCGACACGCCCGAGCGCGACACGGTCTACCTCACGGTGCTCGGCCTCGCGGTGCTGGCGGTGGCCACGAGCATGATCGTGCGGCGCACGCGTTTCGGACTGGCGCTGGCCGGCATCGGCGCCGACGAGCAGCGCGCGATGACGCTCGGCGTCAACACGCGCCTCGTCAAGATCCTCGGCTTCGCGCTCACGGCCGCGTTCGCCGGCGCGGTGGGCGCGGCGATGAGCGTGCGATGGACGTACATCGACCCCGCCACCGTGTTCAACCCGTTCATCGGCTTCCAGACGGTGCTCATCGCGCTGATCGGCGGCATCGCCACGCTATGGGGCCCGCTGATCGCCGCCATCGTCTTCAGCGTGCTGGCCGAGACGCTGCGGCTGCAGGCGCCGCAGGCCTACCTGATGGCGCTGGGCCTGCTGCTCATTCTCAGCGTGCTCTACCTGCCCGGTGGCCTGGCCTCGCTGCGCTGGGCCAGCTTCACCGGCTGGCGCGACGACGTGCGCGGCTGGTGGCGCGAGCGCGAGGAGAAGCAGAAGCGCGCCGCCCGCCGCGAGCGCGAGGCGCGGTACGGGGTGGGGTCATGAGAAGCGCCATGGCGCGCGCGCCGCATTGCCGCCCGGGCCACATGGGCCAAATGGGCCGAATGGGCCGCACGGTGCAAGGGGCCGCGCGATGAACGGCCACCCCCTGCTCGAAGCCCGCCACGTCACCGTGCGCTTCGACGGCCTCGTCGCCGTCGACGCGGTGAGCGCCGCCTTCGCCGCCGGCGAGCTGGTGGGCATCATCGGCCCCAACGGCGCCGGCAAGACGACTTTCTTCAACGCGCTCTCGGGCGTGCAGCAGCCCACGAGCGGCGAGCTCTACGCGATGGGCCGGCGGCTCACCGGCGCCAAACCGCACAAGTACGCCGGCCTCGGCATCGCGCGCACGTTCCAGACGCCGCGCATCTTCGGCAACCTTTCGGTGGCCGCGAATGTCGATTTCGGCCTGCAGTTCGCCGGCCGCCACCGCCCCGGCGCGTGGCTCTTGAAGGACGAGCACAGCATCCTGCACGTGGTGGGCCTGGCCGAGCAGCGCGACCTGCCGGCCGCCGCCATCACCCCGAGCCAGCAGCGGCTGCTGGAGATCGGCATGGCGCTCGCCACACGGCCGAAGCTCCTGCTGCTGGACGAGGTGGCCGCCGGGCTCACCGAGGCCGAGGTCGATTCGATGGCGCAGCTCATCCGGCGCCTGCGCGACGAGCTCGACCTCACCGTCATCTGGATCGAGCACGCGGTGACCACGCTGCTCAAGTACGTCGAGCGCGTGATCGTGCTGCACCAGGGCCGCAAGATCGCCGACGGCGCGCCGGCCGAGGTGGTGCGCAATGCCGAGGTGATCGAGGCGTATCTCGGCGACGAGATGGCGGAGGCGGCGTGAGCTGGGTGAACACTGCATTCCACCTCCTGCGCGCGGCGGACACCGGGCAGGCCGGGCTGCGCTCCGCACGAAACCGGTGCTCGCCCGGCCTGCCCGGCATCCGCCGTGCCACGTCGGATGGCACTCCAAGCGAACACCCACGCCGGTTCTCGGCGAGTGGGCTGCCCGCCGGCCGAGCACCGGTTTCGTGCGGAGCGCAGGCCGGCGGGCAGCCCGCTCGCCGCGCGCAGACGTTGCCCTCGCAGCTTTCGACCGCCGCCACCCCGCCCAGCGCTTCGCCATGAAGAACGAACTCGAAGACGCCCTCGGCCGCCGCCTCGCGCACCTGAAGGTCATCGGCCTGGCCGCAGGCTACGGCCCCTTCCTCGTGCTGCGCGACATCCGCATCGAAGCGCGGCCTGGGCTCACCGTCATCCTCGGCCCCAACGGCGCCGGCAAGACCACGCTGCTCAAGGCCATCTCGGGCCTCATCCCGCGCGCCGCCGGCACCCTGTGGTTCGACGGCCAGATCCTCGACCCCGAGGCCAAGACCAGCGAGATCGTCGAGAAGGGCCTCACGCTCGTGCCCGAAGGCCGCCAGCTCTTCGCGCAGATGACCGTGCGAGAGAACCTCGAGCTGGGCGGCTGGCTCGTCGGCAAGGAAGAGCGCGCGCGCCGCCTCGACGAAGTGCTCGACCTCTTCCCAAAGCTCGCCGAGCGCATCGGCCAGCGCGCCGGCACCATGAGTGGCGGCGAGCAGCAGATGGTGGCCGTGGGCCGGGCGATGATGAGCAAGCCGCGCCTCTTGATGCTCGACGAGCCCTCGCTCGGCCTCGCGCCCAAGATGGTGGACGAACTGCTCGGCATGGCCCGCCGCATCGCGGACCAGGGCACCACCGTGCTGATGGTGGAGCAGAACGTGAAGAAGGCGCTCGCCGTGGCCGACCGCGGCTACGTGCTGGAGCGCGGGCGCATCGTCGCCAGCGGCCCCGCCAGCCTGCTGGCGCGCAGCACCGTCATCCGAGAGGCCTATCTCGGCAAGCAGGACGAACGAACCTCAGCCAGCCGCGCCGCTGGCATCGCCACGAAGGAGAGCCCCGTGTCCGACCTCAGCATGCTCATTAACGGCCTGGCCGTCAGCGCCGAGAAGGGCGCCACCTTCGACCGCCGCAACCCGCTGGACGGCAGCGTGGCGACGCGCGCGCCCGCCGCATCGGCCGCCGACGCCATCGCCGCCTGCGACGCCGCCGCCGAGGCCTTCAAGACCTGGAAGGACACCGGCCCCAACGAGCGCCGCATGCTGCTGCTGAAGGCGGCCGACGCGCTGGAGGCCAAGACGCCCAAGTTCATCGAGGCCGTGCCCGCCGAGACCGGCGCCACCGGCATGTGGGCCGGCTTCAACGTGATGCTGGCCGCCGGCATGATCCGCGAGGCCGCCGCGCTCACCACGCAGATCGGCGGCGAGGTCATCCCCTCCGACGTGCCCGGCTCGTTGGCGATGGGCGTGCGGCAGGCGGCCGGCGTGGTGCTGGGCATCGCGCCGTGGAACGCGCCCATCATCCTGGGCGTGCGCGCCATCGCCACGCCGCTGGCGTGCGGCAACACGGTCATCCTGAAGGGCAGCGAGAACTGCCCGCGCACGCACCAGCTCATCATCGAGGCGTTCCAGGACGCGGGCTTCCCGCCGGGCGTCGTCAACTACATCACCAACGCCCCGGCCGACGCCGGCGCGGTGGTGGAGGCGATGGTGGCGCACCCCGCCGTGCGGCGCGTGAACTTCACCGGCAGCACGCGCGTGGGCAAGCTCATCGCGCTGACCTGCGCCAAGTACCTGAAGCCGGTGGTGCTGGAGCTGGGCGGCAAGGCACCGCTGGTGGTGCTGGACGACGCGGACCTCGAAGCCGCAGTGAACGGCGCCGCCTTCGGCGCCTTTGCCAACAGCGGCCAGATCTGCATGAGCACCGAGCGCATCATCTGCGACCGCAAGATCGCCGACGACTTCGTCGCCCAGTTCGTGAAGAAGGCGAAGGCGCTGCCGCTGGGCGACCCGCGCAAGCCCGACCCCGTGGTGCTGGGCAGCGTCATCGGCATGGGCACGGTGGAGCACTGCAACGCGCTCATCGACGACGCGCTGGCCAAGGGCGCCAAGCTCGTGTGCGGCGGCAAGGCCGACAACACGCTGATGCCCGCCACCGTGCTGGACCACGTGACGCCCAAGATGCGCATCTACCACGAGGAGACCTTCGGCCCCGTGAAGTGCGTGGTGCGCGTGGACGGCGTGGACGAGGCGGTGGCCTGCGCGAACGACAACGAGTACGGGCTCTCGGCCGCCGTGTTCGGCAAGGACACGGCGCGCGCGATCGCGGTGGCGCGGCGCATCGAAAGCGGCATCTGCCACGTGAACGGGCCGACGGTGCACGACGAGGCGCAGATGCCGTTCGGCGGCGTGAAGGGCTCCGGGATGGGGCGCTTCGGCGGGCGGGCGGGGATTGCGGAGTTCACCGAGCTGCGGTGGATCACGGTGCAGACGGGGGAGAGGCATTACCCGTTCTGAGCTGGGTCGGCTCTGAGGTTGATGGTTCTGCCGTTGTCGGTCTAGGCCGCGCGTTCGACGAGCGGCGCGGGCAAGGCCGCGGGCGGGAGCCCGTCGGGGCTTAGTTGCGGCGGTCGGGTCCTGGGGGCCCGCCTGCCTTGGCCTTGCAGGCCGCGCCGGGCCAGTGGCCCGGCCGCTCGCCAGGCACGAACAGTCCACTGGACTGTTCGTGTCCGGGCTCGCCTGCTCGGCCTGGGGTCGCGCGAACAACTCGCTTCACTCGCTGCGCTCGTTCCGCTCAGACAGTGTTCGCGAGTCAGAGGTGGAAGCGCGCGAGTACGCGCGCCGACCCCAGGCACTGCGCTGCTCAGCGCCGCAAATGCGCCCCGCCGGGCTCCCGCCCGCGGCCTTGGACTGAAAGGTTGTGGAGAGGGATGGCCGCCATGACCGACCGCGACAGACCGACTGCTGCCGGTCGCCTTCTCCGAGCCAATGACCGCTATTCGACGACGGGCAGGTCGCTCAACAGGAACCCCTACCCGGGGCCCTTAGAGGATTCAGTCGGAGACAAGTGAAGCTGCGGCCGCGCGGATCAGCGCCGCGTCGTCGTGCAGCCCAAGGTCCATAAAGTGATCCATGATGGCATCGTAGGGATCGCGAAGGTAGGCCAATGCCCTAACCGCTGTGACAAGCCTGCTTTGATCCTCAATCGGCGAATCGATGTGCAATCGCACTATAGCCTTGAGCTTGTCGAGATCAGCGCTTACTGAAAGGAGTTCGGGTGCGCGCTCGCTCTCAATCTGTTCGACATCCCGCAAGAGTCGCCGCAGCTTCTCGTGCGATGTCGCGACCGCTTCAGCCTCTAACGCTGCTCGGACCTTCGCATGTGCCTCGCCGAGGGGTGAGAGATTGATCATGTAGCGGGCCAGTGCGGCGTGGCTAATCTCCCGACCGGCTTCGTCGCGAACGGTGCGCTGAATTCGCTCGAGTAGATCTTGCTGACGCGGCTGACCGAACACCAACCGGTACAGAGCGAGCCGCTCCTTGAGCTCTTCGTAGCGGCTCGCATCCTGGCTGTCGGTGTAGAAGAACAGGTGTCGGCGAATCCTTTCAACCTGGCCGCCTCTCGGCTCGAAGACCCAATGAGGGTAGAGCCCGTGCTTGTAGCGCTGAATGTCGGGCGCCTCCCCGACCACCGAGAAGACGCGCTCCCAGAAGCTTGGGCTGCTTCCCGAGCCCGCCTGGCCGAGGCGCTCGAGTGGCCACTCCCTAGCGATCGCCCGACGAATCGCCAACCCGTCGCGCCGGTTGATGCGGCCCTCCCTCTGCTCGAGGTCGACGGGATTCGACGGCAGGTTCCAATGGACGATGTCGCGGCAGAAGAGGTGGAAGTCCAGCCCCTCTTGCCCAACCGACGTGGTCGACAGCACAAAGGGCCAGAACGGCGAGTTGAAGGCTTCGCGCACAGCCGTCTTTCGGCTGGGCCCCGATTGCTCGAGGGGCACTCCTTGGTCGGCCTTCACATCCTCGCCAAAGGCGAGCGCGAAGTGCGAACGGCGGACCAGCTGCTCCGCACGTATGCGCCCGGTATCGGTCGTCAGGTTGATGTTGGGGCTCCCGGTGCCGACGCCCAGTACGCGAGCCAGGTGTTCCGCCATTTCGGCCGGGCCGTTCCGTTGCAGAACGTTCTTGCCGAGGTACAAGTACTCGTCCGCAACTGCCTGGAAGTGCGCGCGCTCGCAGTACTCGATCGCGGCACGCGCAAAGCCGCGTCCTGCGGGCACCAAGCGCTCGACGATCGCGCGAACGGTGCGTCGGTTGAAATAGCTCCGGAGCTCCCCAAAGCAAAGATCGACGAGCCTCTCGTGCACCTCGCCGCGGCTGTCGGGATATGTCGTCCAGAAGGCGCGCAGGATGGAGACGGCCGGTGAAAAGGCCGCGATGCGCGCCAGATGCGTGAGCCGCTCCTCGGAGATGCGCAGCGATCCCCCCTCCTCCATCCAGCCGACGAAGGTATCGACGTGCTCGGCGAAGCGCTCGGTGATGTCGTCCCCGTTGTAGGCCGCGCTCCCCTCCAGAGCTTCGCGGATCGGCGAGCCCGAGTGCCCTTCGAGACGCGCGACAACTTGCCAAATCGGGGAGCGGCTCGTGTCCGCAACCTGTACGCCAGCCTCTTCGAGCGCCCTCTTCAGCGCCTTCCGCGTGCGTCTGAGCAGTTCCTTCGCCGTGAGGGCGTCGCTTGCCAACGCCGAGGGCTCGATGAGCCGAGCGAGCGCCGGCGATGGCATACAGACGTCGAAGATGTGGAAGGAGCCCTTTTCGGTGAAGCGCAGTGGCGGTCGGTCGTCGCCCTCCCACAGGCGACCGCGCGGAGCGATCCGTTGTTCGGCCTCGTGACTCGTCAGCAGAGCGATGGCCTTCGGCACGAAGCGCCAGCCGGAGAAGATGAGCATCTTCTTCGGATCGGCATCCCGGAAGAAGTCGTCGCGGTAGTAGGTGTAGGTCGGCCGCGTCCACAAGTACCGCCAACGCTCTTCGGGGCCGCCGAACATCGACTGCAACAGCTCTCGGAACCGCAAGCTGCGCCGCGGCAACTCACCCAGTTTCCCGGGTTGCTCGATGACACCCGGAGGGACGACGGCCTTCTTGCGCTTTGCCGCCGCCATCGGCGCGTACTGTGCGTCCATGAAAGTGAAAGGCGCGGGACACGACTTCCAGTACTCCGTGATGTGCTGGGAGGTGTCGACCTTGTCCAGGAGGAACCTGCGCAGCCGGATGTAGTCGACGACTTCTTCCTTCCGAGGCACGGCGAACGCATTCCCCGTTGGTCGCACTTCCAGTACGCCCTTCGTGGGGTCGTGAAGGTACGCGTTGCGCTCGGTCCTGCAGATCACCTTGCGGAGGCGCTGCTCGATGCGCGCCCGAAGTGCCAGCAGTTCTTGATCGTGCCCGCGGAGGAAAGCCCCGAGTTCGAGGCGTTCTCGAAAGGCCTTCAGGTCGTCACGCAGGCGGGCGACCTCTTGCTTGCCCCTGTCTGCAAACAGGAAGCGCACCGTATCCAGGAACTCGTCGTAGTGCCCCTGCCCTTCATGGTCCAGGGCGAGCATTTTGTAGGGCGTCGCCGAAAGAATGAGGACGCCGGGACGCCCTTCAAAGAGACGCGCAGCGATAGACGTGCTGCTGCCCGCCTCCTTGATCACTTCCCGGAACCGCTGGACCTCATCGAGAATGACGAGGTGAGGCTGTAGGTCGTCGAGGAGAACGCGCTGGGCGGCACTGCGAAGCATTCCGACGATCAGATTCCGGCGCCACCGGCTCCCGGGATCGGTCGGCTTGAACTGATCGACCTCGCCGCGCAGGGCTTCGGACAACACGAGCGTCGCGCCGTCGACCTCGACAGGCTTTCGCCACTCCTCGGCGATCCTCTGCTGCAGCCCGGTGCGGAGCTTGCGATAGAACTCCAGCCGCAGCACGGCGAACCGGGTGGCCTCCTTCCAGCGCTCCTCTCCGGCGCCGCAACGGAAGTACTCCCGCCACCTACCCTTCCGGATGTCCTGACGGAGAACACGGTGAACCAGGAAGAGCAGCAGCTGCCGCTCCCACGCCAATCCGGTGCCCGCGGACAGCGACGTGCCGGGAGTGAACGAGTAGAGCTGAAGGTTGTCGCTGGTCTTGGTGCTCCAGGCGAGTTGGGTGATCCTTCGCAGCGACGGCGGGGCGTTCGGCGCGAGTTTCGTTCGATTCTGGTCCGCGATCTCCGTGTTCGAGCACAGGTACACCACGACCAGCTCTCGGCCCCGCCGGCGCCGCAAGAGTTCGTCGATCACGCCACGCGCGACGACGGTCTTGCCCAGCCCGACTTCGTCGGCCAGAAGAAATCGGCGCGATCCGCCTGCGTCCGTCAGACGTCCGCAGATCGTCTCGACCGCGGCGCGTTGAAACTCGGCGAGTTCGAGACTAGACACCGGCGCCTTCCTCTTCGAGCGATTCGCGGAAAACCGCCCAGAACTCGCGGAACGTACTCATGCTGGATGCGTCGCCACACGCCGCCAACACGGCCTCGACCTCGTGGATGCGGCTCGGGTCGGCCGTGCACGCCTCGAGGATCTTCTCGATCGTCGCTCGCCGCAGCAGCGGATCGCCTGGCTGCCAGACCCCGAACTGTCCCCCGCCCGCGGACCGCGACGTCCCGCCGGGCAGTCCCGCCAGCACGTCCAACAGCAGGCTGCGGGCGTCGACGCCCTCCAGAAGGCGGGCGTTCACTGCCTTGTCGCGTTCATCGTCTTCCAGCGCTCCGAGGTTGAGCTCGAACTGCACGACGAACCGGAGTTCGACGTCCCGGTGGTGCTCGTTCCAGACGACGACGTAGGCGAAAGCCGCGACGTCCTCGAGCTCGATTCCTTGGAAGGCGGCGCCGGGACCGTAAACGAGCCGGTAGTCCGCGCGTACCGACTGATCTCGCTGCAGGAGCGGCACGATCTCGGCGCACATGCCTGCCGGCCACGCCTGCTCGCCGGCGGAAGACGGCGCGAGCAGCCGAAGCGACTTCTTTGCCGGGTCGTACTCGCCGCGAATCTGGTCCGCGCGCAGGAGGCGCACGAAGTGCTCGAGGCGTTTGGCCGCTTCCCGCTCGGGGTCGGCCGCTGCAGTCTGGCGGACGTACCGTTCGATCCACGGTTGCAGCTGGTCCTTGGCAGGTGCGACGAAGGCCTTCACGACCGCATCGATGCCGAGGCCGGGTCTGAGCGACACCACTGCCTCGCAGTTGACGTTCGGACCACACCCCCAGCCTGGACCCGTTGCGTTCGCCGAGCCGATCAGGGTTTCGCTGACGCCCTCGGACTCCCAAGCCAGCAGCTTGGCGTGAAGCTCCAGTGACGGCACCTCTTCGTCGGCCTCCGCGGAGACGACAAAGACCCGGGCGTTCGCCAATCGCTCGTGAGTCTCGTCGGAGAGTTGATCGAGTTCGTCCTGGGTGCTGACGAGCGTCAGCTCCTCGGTCCGATCGCACAGGCGCTTGAGGAAGTCCGCGCGCAGGAAAGGCGAAACCAGGAGAGCGCGCGAGATGGTCCGCGGCAACCGGTTGACGAGCACGCGGTCGCCAGGGAACTGCCAATCGAATCTCAGGCCCTCCGATGCCTCCCGAGGCGCGACGAACTCAACGTACTTGAGCTCCTCGATCAGTTTCCACAAGGCCTTGGGGAGATCGCGGGAGGCAGCCACCTTCCGACAGAAGGCTGCGACGTCCGATCCGAACTTCTGTGTGCCGGCTCGCCGCGCCCCTTCGAATAGCGCGCCGAGCTCCCAGCAACCGGAATCCGTGACGTTCCTGCTCGCCGTCAGCAACCGATAGATCGGCTCGACGCTGTGTCGCTCGGGGCGGGCCACCGGATCGAAACGCAGAACCCATACCTTGGGGTGGAAGGCGCCCCCTTCCAGCACCTTCGGCCGGAGTATTCGGTCGTAGAGCGCGAACAGCCGGTTCGTCGTCGCCGGCGGGTGAAGGCTTCCCCCGCTCACGAAGACTCGCAGGCGGGACTTCAACCTCGCCACCGACGTCAAGACTGCGGGGGCGTTGTTGAGGCGCTCTTCCACGTCGGCCCCGACGAACGCGAGGAGCACGGCCGTGAAGAGCTCGAAGTCCAGGCTGAAGGTCGTGCCGATGCACGCGCCGAGCACGAATCCAGGCGGCGGGCGCAGCGCATCGGTGAACGCGCTTCGCTGGCGAGTCACGTCGAGAACGCTCACTGGCCGCCCTCCACGCCGTCGAGGATCTCGGAAACGAAGCGGGATCCGATGCTGTGTCGGTAGTCGAACTGGAAGAGTCCTTCGCCGACCCGATCGGGCCTCCACTGCCTCAGGTGCTTCTCGTACTTGAGCCGCGCCTTCGCCGGCTTGACACGTCGCTCGCGTTCGCGGATCAGATTCCTGGCCTTCTCGTCGCGCAGCAGTGCTTCACCCGTCGGGGCCGCGACACAGCGCTCGAGCCAGCCATCGATGAACCAGCGATCGCCCCGGATGCCCGGACGCAACGCCGAAGCGACGGTCGGCACCGTCACGAACTCGCTCGTGCGCCATCTCTTCAGAGGCTCTATGGCCGCGATCCACCAGTCGTCGAAGATGGGGGCCACGAGGTCGGTGTCATCTTCGATCCCTAGCCTGTCGCGCTCCTCCATCAGCAGGGCGTAGTACTGCAATGTGGCTCCTCGAACGAGGAGGCTCATGTTTCGGGCGTGCTCGACCCAGACTGCGAGACCCTCGGGCAGCTTCGGACACTCCCAAGGCCAGTCGATGCCGATGAGTCGATGCTTGAGCATGTGCGACAGCAGCGACTCGGGGAATCGCGACGTGAACCTCTTGTGCAGGTCCGAGGCTTCCGCCCTGGTGAGCGCGAAGGTTGCGCCCGGCCTTATCCGGCCTTCCGTATCCAGGAAGCTCGCCGGCGGCAGGTCGTCGGCCCAGAACCGCACGCCCTCCGGCCCCTGCGGCGTCTTGTCGTCGTCCTGATAGCCCCGGCGGCCGCGCCGGATGTCGTCGAACTGGTCCTGATACGCGCTCTCGGAGAGATTCGGCGTGAACATTCCGAGCTTCTTGAGCCCACTCCAGTAGATCGCCGAAGGGAACTGCCTCAGGTTGATGCCAGCGTCCCGACCGATGACGCCGACTGTCTCCGATGCTGAGAGCACGTCTCGCAGCTCGTCCTGCCGTTGCCGAGACAGGTGAGGAACTTGAGTCGCGCGAACCCCTTCGCGTTCGAGCGACCTGTAGATGCCGGCGATGAAGTAGAGATACCGGGCGGACCGCATTAGCGTGGTCGTTGCCGGATGCAGTAGGTCTGAGAGCCGTCCCAGAAGAGCGAGGAATCCAAGCTCGTCGATGACGCCTTCTTCCTGAAGGGATCGAATGAAGTCGCGCGCTCGAGCGAGGTCGTCCGCCCGGAAGTCCAGCCAGGTTACGGCGTCGCGCCTCACTTCCACCCCCCGCATGGCATAGCGTCACACCGATTGCCGCGACGGCCCGCAACGTGCCGTGAAGCAAGCGAAACCGTCGGGACAGTGGCTCGACCAGCGCAACTCAGTCCAGCCTTTCCAACGTGACCATTGAAGGCCCAAATCGCCCAGGGCATTTCTGACGAAGCAAGGCTTCTGCTTCATAAGCCAAGTCTGCCGCCGAACTGACAAGCACTTGCGCGATCTGCGATGTGAAGTTGTCCGCTTTTCACGGGTACCTATGCTCGCCCTGCAGGAGCCAATACGTTCAGGTGAAAGCGGGCCGGCCGCGGGAGCTGCACAACGCGCTTCCTGTCGGCACCTCGGGAGAAGCACCGACCAGCGACGCCACGGCGCTAGCTGCGCTCGTTACTGGCGAACGCCGCCCCGCCTTAGGTGGCGTGCGCGCGTGCCCCGGAGCCCCCCATGATCCCCACCCACGCCGACTTCGCCGACCTCCTCGCCCGCTGGGCCCGCGAGCTGCCCGACGGCACCGCGCTGGTCTTCGGCCCCACCCGCCGCACCTGGGCGCAACTGCGCGAACGCGTGCAGCGCGTGGCCGGCGCGCTGCGCGCCGCGGGCCTGCGGCCGGGCGACCGCATCGCGGTGCTGGACCTGAACCACCCCTCCTGCCTGGAGCTCACGCTGGCCTGCGCGCTCACCGGGTGCGCCAACGCGGTGGTCAACTTCCGCCTCGCGCCGCCGGAGATCGTCTACGTCGTCAACGACGCGCAGGCGCGGCTGCTTTTCGTGGGCCCGGAGTTCGCCGGCGCCGCCGCCCAGCTGCGCGGCCAGCTGCCCACGGTGGAGCGCGTGCTGCACGTGGGCGGCGCGGCGGACGAATACGAGGCCTGGCTGGCTGGCCACGCGCCCGACGAGCGCGTGCACCCCGCCGCCCGCACCGGGGGCTTCGTGCAGCTGGTCGCCTCGGGCACCACCGGCTTCCGTCTTCCCCAAGGAAGGGCGCCATGCTCCCCCACCACGGCATGCCGGCGCACGCCCGCAACGTGGCGGCCACGCAGAACCTGGGGCCCGACGCGCGCGTGCAGGTGGCGATGCCGCTCTTCCACGTCGGCAGCACCAGCTACACGCGGGTGGCCTGGAGCGCAGGCGCGCCGTCCCGTTTCGCCGGCCGCCCCGCGCTGACTCTTGGCCCCCGGGACGCCTCGGCGCGCCCCGCAAAGGGCTGTGCGGGCAGGGCGTGGCGCGCATCTGCGGCGGCGAGCAGGCGAGCCCGGACACGGACAGTCCGGGGGACTGTTCGTGCCTGGCGAGCGGCCGGGCCGCAGGCCCGGCGCGGCCTGCAAGGCCAGGGCTGCTGGCCGCGCGCGTACCCGCGCGCATCCATGACTGACCCGCTCGTCGACATTCGCCAGGAACGCGAGCCCCTTCACTCGATGCGATCGCCCTTGCGCGAGAGGTGGTTCGCCAGCCGATCCTGCATCTCGCGCACCTGGTCCTTCCACAGCGACAGGCTGGTCAGCACGGTGCCGAGGTCATGGCTCTTGAACATGATGTTGCCCTCGGTCTTGTCGGCCGTGCCGTGCCCCAGGCCGAGGTAGTGGCCGAGCTCGTGCATCAGCGTGCGGGCGAGGTCCTCGTTGGTCAGCACCACGCTGTCGTCGCCGAAGTCCGCGCGCGGCGCGATCACGATCGTCTCGCCGAAGCAAGGCGAGGTGGCCCGCCCGGGCTTGCCGTCCTTGCCGAAGCGGTTGACGACGATCAGGTCGACTTCGTTCGGGTTCTTCCACGCCCCGGGGAACGACCAGCCTTCGAGGCCCGCCAGCTCGTACTGCTTCGGATCCTCGCGGCAGGTGGTGCGGGCGATCTCCAGCGCCAGCAGCGCGTTCTGCGCCAGCAGGTAGTTGTTGACGCGGGTCACGATGTCGGTGAGCGCGGCGTCCGACCAGGTCTCGTTGGGCCAGAGGCCCGGCAGCTTGCCGTCGCTCGTCACCAGCGTGACGTTGAGCCTCAGCTTGAACGGCGTCACGCGCACCGAGCGCACGCAGTTGCCGAAGCCGAAGCGCCCGCCGTCCTGGGCCGAGCCCAGGTCGCCGACCGTCTGCGCGCCGTTGAGGTAGAGCGCGCCGCCGTGCCATTCGTCGTTCTTGAAGAGCAGGATGGCGTCGCGCACGTCGGTCATGCGGATCGAGCCGGGTTTGTCGGCCGGCATGTCCCTGAGGTCGCGGATGTTGCCGCTCACCACCTGGCTCGGTCCCTTGCAGTCCTTGTCCCTGAAGATCGTGATGGTCATGGCGGTCCTCGCACGGGGTTCGACCGGCGGCCGATGCCACCGGCGCCGTGCCTCGATGACACGGCCTTCCTGCGCAATAACGAGCGTCGTCCGCCGATCCGGACAACGGCGCCTTGCGCAGGCGTTCCGACATGCCGCCCGAGCTGCCGCGATGCGCGGCGGCGGCCGGGTGAGAGATGACGACCGGCCCTGCGGCGCTTCCGGGCGCCGCCTTCGGCATTCGCGCCATCCTCGCCCGGGCTCGCCGGCACTTCGATCGCGGCATCCGCGCTCCGATCCGGCGGATCCGCAGTTCGTCGGGCGCCGCTGGCCGGCCGGCCGCCGCCGCCCTACGCTGCCGTCCCGGCGCACGAGGCGCCGGCGGAGGAGGGTTCGATGACGGATTCAATGGGCATCGCGCGGTTCGTGCGCCGCCTGCTGGCGCTGTGCGCGCTCGGCTTGCTGGCCACCGGCGTGCGCGCGGACGGTGGCCGCCTGGTCTCGCCGGCCTGGCTCGAGCAGCAGTTGCAGGCGCAGGCCGTGCTGCTGCTCGACGCCTCGATGCCGCCGCAGCACGCGGCCGGCCACATCGCGGGCGCGGTCAACGCGCCGGCCTTCGCCACCGGGGGCCGCGAGATCCCGGTCGCCGCCATGGAGCGAATGCTGCGCGCCTGGGGCGTGAGCGCGGGCCGCCGGATCGTCGTGTACGACGAAGGCGGCTCGTGGATGGCGACGCGGCTCGTCCACGACCTGACCTACCACGGCGTGCCGCTGGAGGACATCCATCTGCTCGACGGCGGCCTGCACCGCTGGAAGGCCGCCGGCAAGCCGGTGACGAAGGAGCCGACGCCGGCGCCGGCCGCGGGCAACTTCCGCATCACGCGTGTGCAGGAGGAGGCGCGCGTGCGCCTGAACGAAATCATCGCCGCCAGCGGCGACCCGGCCCGGCACGCCATCGTCGACGCGCTCGAACCGCCCTACTTCTACGGCGGCGCCAAGTTCTTCGACCGCGGCGGCCACATCCCCACCGCGCGGCTGTGGCCCTCGTCGGACTTCTTCAACACCGACAAGACCTTCAAGTCGGCCGACGAGATCGGCCGCATGCTGGCGCACCACGGCATCACGCCGGCGCAGACGGTGCATGTCTACTGCGGGGGCGGCGGCGCGGCCGCGGTGCCGGTGTTCGCGCTGCGCGTGCTGCTCGGGCGCGACAAGGTGAAGCTGTACAACGAGTCGCAGCGCGAGTGGCTGGCCGACGAGCGCGGCCTGCCGCTGTGGACCTATCCGGCGCCTTCGCTGCTGCGCCGCGCAGCCTGGCTCGAGGCCTGGGCCAGCCCGATGCTGCGCATGTTCGGCATGTCGAGCATCAGCGTGGTGGACGTGCGCCCACCCGAGGCCTATCGGCTGGGCCACGTGCCCTACGCGCTCAGCCTGCCGGCGGCCACCTTCCGCGCCCACGTGAACCAACCCGACAGGCTGGCCGAGCTGCTGGGCGCGGCCGGCGTGAACATGGAGCACGAGGCGGTGGTGGTCGGCGACCGCGGCCTCACGCCCGACGTGGCGCTGGCCGGCTGGATGCTCGAGCGGCTGGGGCAGAAGAAGGTGGCGGTGCTCGCCGAGGGCTTCGACGAGTGGGCGCTCGGCGGCATGAGCGTCGCCAAGGAGCCCACCGTCGTGGGCGCGCCCCGCTCGCCGCAGGACCGGGCCGTGCCGGCCACGGCCTACGCCTACCGCCCGCGCGCCGCGGCCGCGCCGGCGGCCGGCGCGGCCTACCCGCTCGTCTACATCGCCGCCGGCAGGCAGACACCGGCGCGTGCGCCAGCCGGTGCGCCCGAAGGGGCGAAGCTCGTGCACCTGCCCCACACGGAACTGCTCGATGCCGTCGGCTCGCCCAAGCCGGCGAAGGACCTGTGGACCCTGCTGGCCAAGGCCGGCGTGCCGCGCTACGCGCAGCTCGTCACCTTCGCCGACGACATGGGCGAAGCCGCGCTGAGCTACCTGGTGCTCAAGCTCATGGGCTTCGTGGACGTCAAGGTGGCCCAGCCGGGTCCGTGACGAAACGCCGGCGCGCCGCCTCGCCGCGCTCGGCCGGGAGGCGCAGGTCGACGAGAACGCCCGCTCAGCCCGGCAGCAGGTCGAAGTGGTAGACGATCCGCAGCATCAGCGTGTCCACGTTCTGCCCCATCAGCCTTGACGGGCCCGCCATCGCACCCTCGCCGACGTTCTGGTACTGCTCCCACTCGAACCCGAAGACGAGCCTCCGCTGCGCGAGGGCCGTCCGGAAGTTCACGCCGAGGCCGACGACGGGCCCGAGGTTCGTCTTCGTGCCGTTCGCGCCGCCCAGCGTCCACTTCGATCTCGCGGCGCCCACGCCGAGCCTGGCGAACATGTCCACCTGCGGCGACGCGGCCAGCGTGCCCAGCAGCGAGAACGCGAGCGACTGCGCCTCCACCTGGGCCGTCGTGCTGCCGAAGTCGACGAACTTGCCGAGGTTGGCGTAGCCGGCTTCCACCGAGACCTGCGGGCTGAGCTGGCGGCCGAAGAACACCTTGCTCACCGTGCTGGTGTCCTTGTCGCCGGCGAGGCCGGTCGGCTCCCATTCGTTGTTCGTCCGGCCGACCGCCGCACCAACGTACCACTGCGCCGAAGCCGGCACCGCCGCCAGCACACCCGCGACCCACGACCCGACCAGGATGGCCTTGCGAAGCATGTCCATCTTCCTTTCCTCCTTCAGTTCGTCCGCGGCCGTCCGCCACGCCGGCAACGCCGCGAGAGCGTTCTGCGCCCGCAGGCATGCCCCGTCAATCCCTCCCTGCCGCTTCGGGGCCGGCAGCCCGCCCCCGCCCGGGTTGGCGTCGACTCCCGTTGAGCGTGGTCAATGGCGATGTCTCATCGGGGCGACGCCCGGCGCGTGCACCCGGCGGGTGATGCCCCAGGGCCGGTCGCCTTGCCCGCCCGGCCGCTTCTGTCCATCATGGCGGCGATGAACGCGCACAAGGGCCGGCCCGCTTCCCCCGCTTGCTCGGGCGCGCTGCGGCCTGGCCGCCCCGCGGCCGGCGGGCACGGCCGCGCGCCGCGTCTCGGCCGCGGGTAGCCCGTGGGTCTGCGCGCCGCCTGCACGAACTGCGACCACGCCCTGCCGGCAGGCGCCCGCTTCTGCAGCCAGTGCGGGCAGAAGACGCAGTACGCGCCGCGCACGCTGCGCGAGATCGCGCAGAGCACCTTCGGGCGCGACTTCACGCCGGACGGCCGGCTCTGGCTCACGCTGCGGGCGCTGGTGGTGCCCGGCAAGCTGACCGAGGACTGGATCCAGGGCCGGCAGCAGCGCTACCTCGGCCCGATGCGGCTGTTCCTGCTGGCGCTCTTCGTGCAGGTCCTCGCGATGCAGTTTGCCGTTCACTCGGCACCCCGGGTGTACGACGACGCCGACAGCCTGCGCGGGCCGACCTTCGTCATCGAGGTCGGGCCCGGGCTCGGCGAGCCCTACGACCTGCTCAACCACAAGTACGCCAACGTGATGATCACGCTGCACGGCGGTTGGCTGCGCTCCGCGCTGCACCCGCTGGCCTCGCGTGCCAAGGCGAGCCTGGAGCAGATGAGCGAGGCGCAGTTCCTGCGCAGCGCGAGCGTGCGGATGATCTCGATGCAGTCGCACGCGCAGGTGGCGATGCTCCCGCTGCTGATCCTGTCGCTCGGCCTCGCGTTCGCGGGCCGCGGGCACACGATCTCCGGGCACACGGTGTTCGCGCTCCACGTCGCCGCATTCGCGCTGCTGCTGGACGCCTTCGTGGTGCTGCCCGCACGCTGGCACGAAGGGCCGGTGCGGGAGTACGGCACCTGGCTTCTGGCCGGCGGCGCGGCGCTGTGGTTCCTGCTGGCGCTGCGGCGCGCGTATTCGTCGCGTCCCCTGGCCACCGTGCTTCGCGGCGCGCTGGTCGTCGCCCCGCTGGCGTTCGCGTGGCCCTACGTCGACGTCCTCGCGGTGCTGGTCTCGCTCGCGTAGGGGCGGCCTGCCGCGCCGGCGGTGGGTCGCGCGCGGATCCCTCTACGATTGCCCGCATGAACCTCGTCCCCCCGTCGCTGGCCGCCGCGGCCGCCGTGCTGGTGCCCTGCGCCGCCTCGGCGGCACTGGCGCCGAACCACCAGAACATCAGGGACCTGGAGGTGATGCTCCAGTTCCTGCGCCAGCACGCCTACGTCGCCGCCACGGTGACGAGCCTCGACGTGCGCCGCCACGTCGTCCACTACGGCAAGGACTGCCTGGCCGTCTTCGAGCGCGAGCCGCGCGATGCCTCGAAGCCGCCGATGCCCGGGCCGCAGCCGCCGCTGGTGTTCAAGGCCTCGAACTGCCCGCTCACCGGGCCGTGACGGCCGATCGAAGGCCGGGTCCACGCAACGAGGAACCACACGCACGATGGACCGCGACGCGCTGAAAGCCACCTTCGACCAGCAGGCGGCCTCCTATGACCACAAGTGGTCGCGGCTCGCCGCGTTGCGCGACGCGCTGCACCTGCTCGTCGGCTCGGTGTTCGGCCCGCTGCCCGCCGACGCGCGGCTGCTGTGCGTGGGGGCCGGCACCGGCGCCGAGATCGCGTGGCTCGCGGCGCGCTTCCCGGGCTGGTCCTTCACCGCCGTGGAGCCCGCGCCGGGCATGCTCGCGGTGTGCCGGCGCCGCGCCGAAGCCGAGGGCTTTGCCGCGCGCTGCACGTTCCACGAGGGCTACGTCGACACGCTGCCCGCGTCCAGCGCGGCGGGAGCGTCGGGCGCGGCGGGCGCGTTCGACGCCGCCACCAGCCTGCTCGTCTCGCAGTTCATCCTCGACCCGCAGGCCCGCACCGAGTTCTTCCGTGGCATCGCCGCGCGCCTGCGGCCGGGTGGCCTGCTGGTCAGCACCGACCTGTCGGGCGACGTGTCTTCGGCGGCCTACGCCAGCCTGCTCGAGGTGTGGCTGCGCACGATCGCGTCGGCCGATGCGTCGCCCGAGGCGCGCGAGCAGATGCTCGCCGCCTACCGGCGCGACGTCGCGGTGCTGCCGCCGCAGCGCGTCGAGGCGCTGCTCGTGGCCGCCGGCTTCGAGCCGCCGGTGCAGTTCTATCAGGCCGGCCTGATCCACGGGTGGTTCGCGCGCCGCGCCGCCGAGTCGGCCGGCGCGGAGCCCGCGCGCTGAGGCGGCCGGTGCCTCGCCACGGCGGCCGCGGCCGCCGGGCACCGGCCCGCGCTCACGGACCCGAGATGCTGAACCAGAGCTGGTCGTAGTAGACGATGCCGCCCACCCCGCTGGTGGGCGGGCCGAAGCCGACGAACACGCGGTCGGTGTAGGTGCCGGTCCATTGCGCGTACATGCGCGTGCCGCCGACGATCACGCCGTCGCCGCCACCGGCGATGACGACCGTGGTGCCCAGCTCCGGGTAGAGCGGCGGCTTCAGCGCCGGGTCCATCGGCGCGCCGCAGGTGCCGCGGTCGCCGGAGGCGACGTGGATCTCGCCCGGGTCGAGCGCGAAGACGATGAACTCGCTGAAGCAGATCGTGCCGCCGGCACCGAACTGGAAGTTCTTCGCCCAGACGCGGATCGTGCCCTTGGGCTGGCCGTTGCCCGGGTCGCGCACGACCTGGTTCGTCGTCGGGAAGCACACGCCGGCGCACCAGGCCGCGAACGCCGCCGTCGCCGGAGGCGCCGCGGTGTTCGGCGCCGCGAGCCCGTGCACCAGCAGCTGGATCGAGGGAGCGGCGGCGGCCGGGCTGGCAAAGGTGGCGGACGCGGCAGAGGCCACGAGGGCCCCGATCGCGATCGCCCGTGGAAGGATGTCCCCGTGCATGGAGGGTCTCCTGCGGTGCGACGGCCCTGGGCGACTTGCTCGCGTGCGTGCTCGCGTGCGCACGCTCCGGCGAGGGAGCCGATCCCGCCGCGCCATCGGCCCCGGGCCCATTGGAACCGCGACTCGGCTGGAGACGCAATGCGCGTTCGCCCACCCCTTCGCCCACCCCTTCCGGGCCTCGCGGGGTCGTGCGCGCGTCGCCGCGCGCGCTGCGGCCGCCCAGGTGGCAATGGGCGCTAGAGTGCGGGCCATGCCCCTGCTCGGTTCCGCCGCGATGCTGCTGTCGTTCGACGTCGTGCCCGAGGCGATCGCCGAGCACGACCGCTGGCACACGCACGAGCACCTGCACGAGCGGCTGGCGATCCCCGGCTTCCTGCGCGGCACGCGCTGGGTGGCCGCCGCTGGCGGCGCGCAGGTGCCGCGCTACATGGTGCTCTACGAGGTGGAGAGCCTCGCCACGCTGGCCTCCGAGCCCTACCAGCAGCGGCTGAACCACCCCTCGCCGTGGACGCAGCGCGTGATGCCGCACTACCGCGGCATGCGGCGCGGCTTCTGCACCGTGCTCGGCAGCTTCGGCCTCGGCACCGGACACGCGGGTGCGCTGCTGCGCTTCAAGGCGCCGGGCGGCGGCGTGCAGGCCGCGCCGCACCGCTGGCTGCTGGAGCAGGTGCTGCCCACCTGGCCCGCGCGGCCCGGGCTCGGCAGCGTGCACCTGCTCGAAGGCGCCGCGGCGCCGGCGATGACGAACGAGCAGCGGCTGCGCGGCGCGGCCGATGCGGGCGTCGATTCCGCGCTCATCGTCACCGGCTACGACGAGGGCGCCGTCGCCGCGGCCGTGCAGGACCTCGGCGCAGCGGAGCTCGCGCGCCACGGGGCCACCGACGTGACGTCGGCCGCGTACCGGCTCGACTACACGCTCGCGGCGGTGGAGCTCGCACGCGCGCGCGCCGTCACGAACCCGACCTGAGGCCGCGATGAGCGCTGGCCGACGCGCGGTGCTGCTCGTCCTGTGCCTGCTGGCCGGCGCCGCGCTCGGGGCCGGCGGCTACCTGCTCACCGGCAGCCAGTGGTGGTTCGTGTCGGTGCCGGCGGTGCTCGCCGCCGGCTGGCTGGCCGTGGCCGACCCGCGGCGCTGCCTGCCGGGACAGGGGCCCTCGTCGTGATGCGGCACCGCGGCACGCTGCGCACGACCGGCGCGGCCGAGGTGGCCGAGGCGGCCTGCGCTGCCGACGCGGCCGGCGCGCCGCGCATGCGCGTCGCGTCGAGCGGCACGGGCGGCGCCAGCTTCCGCGCACCTCGCGCGCGCCGGGCCTGACCTCTCGCATGCCCTGCTTCGTCGACCTGCCGCTCGCGACGCCGCGCCTGCAGCTGCGCCCGCTGCAGCCGGGCGACGCCGACGCGCTGTTCGAGATCCACTCCGACCCGCTGGCGATGCGGTACTGGTCGACGCCGCCGTGGACGACGCCGCAGCAGGCCGTGGAACGCATCGAGCAGGACGGCGCGTGGCTCGAGGAGGGCTCGGCGCTGCGGCTGGCCCTCGTGCCGCGCGACGGTGCGGGCAGCAGCGGCAGTGACGAACCGCCCGCCCTGCTGGGCACCGTGAGCCTGTTCGCCTTCGACGGGCCGAGCCAGCGTGCCGACATCGGCTACATCCTCGCGCCGCGTGCCTGGGGCCGGGGGCTGATGCACGAGGCGCTGCAGGCGCTGCTGTCCTACGCCTTCGGGCCGCTCGGCCTGCGCCGGCTGGAGGCCGACATCGACCCGCGCAACGAGCGCTCGGGCCGGGCGCTGGAACGGCTCGGCTTCCGCCGCGAGGGGCTGCTGCGCGAACGCTGGGTGGTGGCCGGCGAGGTGAGCGACAGCGCGCTGTACGGGCTCCTGGCGCGGGAGTGGCGCGCGGGGCACAAGGGGCACGGGGGGCACGAGACGCACGCGCGGCACGCGGGCGGCGCGGCCGCCGCGCCGGAGGGCACGCCACAATAGGCTCGTAGTCGCGCCGCGCGGCGCGCGCCGCATGCCGGCACCTCGATCGCACCTCACCCTCCGCCCCCTGCACCATGCCCGGCATCTGGAAGAAGCCCCTGTCGGTCGAGACACTCACGCAGATCCACGAGGACACGGCACCGCAGCGGCTGGGCATCGAGTTCCTCGAGGTCGGCGAAGACTTCATACGCGCCCGCGTGCCGGTGGACGGCCGCACGAAGCAGCCGTACGGCATCCTGCACGGCGGCGTCTCGGTGGTGCTGGCCGAGACGCTGGGCTCGTGCGGCGCGGCCTACGCCTGCGCGCCGGGCACGCGGCCGGTGGGCCTGGACATCAATGCCAACCACGTCCGCGCCGTGCGCGACGGCTGGGTCACCGGCGTCGCGCGCCCCGTGCACATGGGCCGCTCCACGCACGTGTGGCACATCGAGATGACCAACGAGGCGGGCCAGCTCACGTGCGTGTCGCGGCTGACGCTGTCGATCCTGCCCGCCGAGGGCTGATCTCGTCGCCGCCCTCGCGCCGGCCTCTTCAGAAGGCACGCCGGAAGGCACGCCCCCAACCGCTCGAGCCGGAGATCCCGCCGATGAAAGCGCCCGAACGCGAAGCCCTGCTGCGCACGCTGAAGACCCGCTTCGAGAAGCACCGCCGCCGCCACGAGGGCCTCGCCTGGGACGCGGTGGCCGCGCGCCTCGCCACCGCGCCCGCCGGCACCCTCGCGGCGTTGCAGGCGATGGAGGCCACCGGCGGCGAGCCCGACGTGATCGGCCACGATGCGGGCACCGGCGGGATCGTCTTCTGCGACTGCGCCGCCGAGACGCCGGCCGGCCGCCGCAGCCTGTGCTACGACCGCGAGGCGCTGGATGCGCGCAAGGAAAACAAGCCCGAGGGCAGCGCCGTCGAGCGCGCCGCCGAGATCGGCATCGCGCTGCTCGACGAGGCGCAGTACCGCGCGCTGCAGCAGCTGGGCGAGTTCGACCTGAAGACGTCGAGCTGGATCGCGACCCCCGCCGACGTGCGCGCGCTCGGCGGCGCGCTCTTCTGCGACCGGCGCTACGGGCGCGTGTTCGTTTACCACAACGGCGCGCAGTCGTACTATGCGGCGCGCGGCTTCCGCGGCGCGCTGCGGGTCTGACCGCGGCGGCAGCCGAGCCCGGCACGATCCGCGCGTGCGCTCCGCCTGCCCCATGAAGACGCTGCCCCAACCTCTTGCCGACCTGCCGGACCTCCGCGTCCAGCGCGCTGCCCGCCTCGCGACCCCGAGGCCCGGCGCCGGCGCACGGCCGATCGCACCCGGGCCCCAGGTCGCCCCCCCATGACGCTGCCGCGAGCCCTGCTCTCCGACCGGCGCACGCACGACCGGCATCCGTTCCGCACCGCCGCGGTCCTCGTGCTGCCCGACGGGCGCACGCTGCAGGGGCGCACGCTGGACCTCGGCAAGGGCGGCGCAGGCGTCGTGGTCGACTTCAACCTGCCCGTCGACACCGCGGTCACCGTGCACATGAAGCTGCCGGCGCGCCCGAGCGGCAGCGCCGCCTTCGACGCGCGCGCCACGGTGGTCAACTGCACGCTGGCCGGCAGCGACGGCGGCTTCCGCGTCGGGCTGCAGTTCGCGCGGCTGTCCGACGCCGCGACGGCCGCGCTCAAGGGCGCGCTGCCGGCCTGACGCGCGATCGCGGCGCCGCCCCCGCACCGCCGATGGCCCAGCGCCCGCGCCCCGCCGCGACCGCGGTGGTCGTGTACGCGAAGGACAAGGACCGCGTGGCCGAGTTCTACCGGCAGGCGCTGTCGCTGCAGCTCAGCGAGTGGGAAGACGGCTTCAGCGTGCTCACCGGCCGCGGCCTCGAGGTCAGCGTCGTGCGCATGCCCGAGGCGCTGGCGCGGCACCTGGAGATCGCCTCGCCGCCCGCGCGGCGCGAGGACACGCCGATCAAGGCGTCGTTCCTGGTGCCGGGCTTCGACGCGGTGCGCGAGGCGGCGGCGGCCACCGGCGGCGCGCTCGGGCCGCCCGGGGCCGAGTGGACGTGGCGCGGCTGCGTGCACCTGGACGGCCACGACCCCGAAGGCAACGTCGTGCAGTTCCGCCGGCCGGCCCGCTGAGCGCGGCCGCGCGCACGGCCCCAGTCTCTTCGAACACCCCGGAACCACCCATGCAGAACGCGCTCGCCGGCAGGAGAGTCCTGGTCACCCAGGCCACGGAGTTCATGGGGCCGGTGCTCTGCGAGGTCTTCGCCGAGCAGGGCGCCGAGGTCGTGCGCGACACGACGCCGCTGGCGCCGCCCGCGGCCGCCGCCGAGGTGGCCGCACGCGCGGGCGACGTCGACGTGCTGGTCGCGAACCTCGCCATCGTCGCGCCCTCGACCCCGGCGCTGGAGGTCGGCGAGGCCGAGTGGCGCGAGGTCTTCGCCGCGCTCGTCGACCCGCTGCCGCGGCTCGCGAAGGCGGTGGTGCCGGGCATGGTGCGGCGCGGCGGCGGCAAGGTGCTCGTCATCGGCAGCGCCTCGGCGCTGCGCGGCATGAAGCGCGCCTCCACCTACAGCGCGGCGCGCGGCGCGCAGCTGGCCTGGGTGCAGGCGACGGGCGTGGAGCTCGCGCCGCAGAAGGTGCAGGTCAACGCCATCGCGCAGAACTTCGTCGACAACCCCACCTACTTCCCGCCCGAGGTGCAGGCCAACCCGCGCTTCCAGGAGCGCCTGGCGCGCGAGGTGCCGCTAGGCCGCCTGGTCGGCGCGCGCGAGGACGCGCTGTTCGCGGCCTACCTGTGCAGCACGGCCGCCGACTGCTTCGTCGGCCAGGTGTTCCCGGTCTGCGGCGGCTGGGTCGCGCGCTGACGCATCGCCGGACGGAGCGCCGGCAACGCACACGAAGGAGCTCGCCACGATGACCGCAGGCACCCCGCACGGCTGCACGATCCGCCCGCTCGGCGCCGGCGATGCGCCGGTGCTGCGCGCGATGCTCGGCATGTTCGGCCGCGCCTTCGAGGACGAGGCCCACTACTGCAGCCGCCAGCCCGACGACGCCTACCTCGCGGCGCTGCTCGCCAGCGAGACCTTCGTCGCCGTGGCGGCGTTCGAGGGCACCGAGGCCGGGCCGGTGGTGGGCGGCATCGCCGGCTACGTGCTGCCGAAGTTCGAGCAGGCGCGCAAGGAGATCTACCTGTACGACCTCGCGGTCGCCGAGAGCCACCGCCGCCGCGGCGTGGCCACCGCGATGATCGAGGCGCTGCGCGAGGTGGCCGCGCAGCGCGGCGCCTGGGTGATCTTCGTGCAGGCCGACCTCGGCGACGACCCGGCGATCGCGCTGTACGACAAGCTCGGCACGCGCGAGGAGGTGCTGCACTTCGACATCACGCCGGCGCCGCGGCCGCGGCGCTGAGGCGGCACGCGTCGCTGCGGCGCCGAGGCGGCAGGCACTGCCGGAGCGCCGAGGCGGCAGGCACTGCCGGGGCGCCGAGGTGGCAGGCATCGCCGGGGCGCCGAGGCGGCACGCACTGCCGCGCGCCACCGTGCCGCTGCCGCGGCACGCGCCGTCCGTGTCCGGTCGCGGCGGCGGTCCACTACTTCACGCGCGGGCGGCGCATCGACGACCGCGCAGCCGCCCACCCGGTCGGTCGGACGTGTGGGGGCCAGCGGCCACTGCGCAGCATCGACGGCACCTGCAGCACCGCTGCGGGCCCTTCCCGACCCGTCGAACCACTGCCTCCGAGAGGAAAAACCGATGACCTGCCCGACCCTCCCCGTCGATGCCTTCGGCCACGCGCCCGGCCCCCGCCGTGCCGACGGCGCCACCCCCTGCAGCCCGGGCGCACAGCCCGCCTTGCGCCGCCCCGCCGGCCACGGCGTGGCCGGCGTGCTGCGCGACGCCGCGCTCGCCCTCGCGGCCCTCGGCGCGGTGCTGGCCACCGGCCCCGCCCGCGCCGCGGTGTCGCTGCAGGTCACGCTCGAGGCGCCGACGCAGCTGCACCTCGGCGTGGCCGATCGCTACACGGTGACGGCGAGCAACACCGGCTCCACCAGCGCCGGCAGCCCGGTGATGCGCCTGCCGCTGGCCACCGGCCAGCTCGCGATGCTGCCGCTGCCGCCCGGCTGCGCCGAGGTGACCGAGCCCATCCCGCCCGGCCAGAACGCCGTGCGCCAGATCCGCTGCACCACGAGCACGGTGCCGGCGCGCGGCAAGCGCAGCTGGTCGTTCGTGCTGCAGGCGCCGGCCGCGCCGGCCACGGTGTCGCACAGGGCGCACGTCTCGGCCACCGGCTCGCCGGCGCTGTGGAGCAACACCGTGTCGACGGCCTACGCGAGCTACAGCGTGCCCATCACGCCCGGCACGGCGTGGGTCATCAGCAGCTGCTACAACGGCAGCGCCGGCCCGGTGGCCTGGAACCTCTGCCCCGCCTCGGCCGAGGTAAGCGGCGAGATCGTGTTCGCCGTCGGCGGCGTGGTCGACAGCGCCGAAGGGCCGATCGGCACCTGGCTGCAGACCGACCCGCTGAGCCTGCGCATCGACTCGGCGCCCGGCTACGGCGCCGACCCGATGGTGCTGCAGTACACCGTCGTCAATTCGCGCTGCCTGCGCGGCGGCGGCGTCACGACGCCGCCTCCCGGCGGCACGGTGATCTACAGCGCCTCGAAGGTCTGCCGGCTCTGAGCGGCCGGCGACACGGCGGCGGACATGCCGGCGTGCGCGCGGCCCGCCGCCCCCGCCTGCGGTGCGCCCGGCGTCGCGCCCGGCACGCCGCCGTGCGCCGCCACGGCCACCTCGAACAGGCAGCCGCGGCCGGCGCGCGAGCGCAGCTCCACGGTGTGGCCGAGCATGCGCGCCAGGCGCTGCACGATCGAAAGGCCGAGGCCGAGGCCCTCGGTGCGGCCGGCCCCGTGCGCGCCGAGGGCTCGCACGCCGGGCACGGCGCCGGCAACGGGGCCGGCCACGGTCCCGGACGCACGTCCCGCCGCTGCATCGGCCGTAGCAACAGGCGCCGTGTCGGCCGCCGTGTCGGCCGCCGCATCGATCGCAGCATCGGTCGCCGTGTCGACCGCATCGTCGATCGCCCACCCGTCGCCATCGTCGGCGCCTTCGCCGCCGTCGTCGTGCAGCCGCACGAACTCGCCGAAGACGCGCGCCTGGTCGGCCACGTCGATGCCCGGGCCTGTGTCGCGCACCTGAAGCCGCCAGCCGGCGGCCGCGCCGCCGCTCGCCGCGTGGCCGCCGGCGCGGGGCGGCCGCAGCGCCAGCACGACGCCGCCACGCCGCGTGTACTTGAGCGCGTTGTCGAGCAGGTTGCGCAGCAGCGTCTCCAGCAGCGCCGGGTCGCTGTCGGCGAGCGGCGGGCCGGCCCGGCCCGCCGGCAGGTCCATCGGCAGGTACAGCGCCAGGCGCAGCCCGCGTGCCTCGGCCAGCGGCGCCATCTCGTCGGCCAGGCGCGCGCACAGCGGCCGCAGCGGCACCGCCTGCCGCTGCGGCACCACCGCGCCGCCGTCGATGCGCGAGAGGTCGAGCAGCGCGTCGAACATCGCGCGCAGCGCGTCGTGCGCACCCTCGATGCGCGCGGCCACCTCGCGCGCCTCGGCGTCGCCGAGCATCGGCTTCAGGCGCGCGAGCTGCAGGCCCAGCGCCTGCAGCGGCTGCCGCAGGTCGTGGCTGGCGGCGGCCATCCATCGCGTCTTGGCGCGGCTGGCCGCGGCGAGGGCGGTGTTCAGCTCGGCCAGGCGCTCGCGCTCGCGCTGCGCGGCCTCGGCGCGCCGCTGCGCCTCGTCGCGCGCGCGCTCGGCGGCCTCGAGCTCGTAGCGGATCTGCAGCGTCAGGCGCTGCGCGCGCGTGGCGCCGCCGAGCAGCTCGCGCTCGGCGGCGATGGAGGCGCGCTCGGCCGCCAGCGCGGCGGCCTCGTCGCCGAGCGCGCGGTGCGCGCGGGCGCGCAGCGACTGCAGCAGGTGCAGGTCCATCGGCGTGTCGGCGGCCGCCAGGCGGCCGGCCGCCGCGGCGGCGAAGTGCGCCTCGCACAGCCGCAGCGCCTCGGCCGCCCGCCCCTGCTGCAGCTCGAGCCGCGCCTGCGCCACCACCCACTCCACCGGCTCGGCGAGATCGCCGGCGGGCCCGGCCGCGCCGGCTCCGCTGCCGGGGGCCGGGTCCGGCGTGCCGCCGCGGGCCGCCTCGAGCAGCGCGCGCGCCCGCGGCGCATCGCCGGCTTCGACGTGCACGCTGGCCAGCAGCAGCATCACCTTGGCGCGCAGGCCGGGTGCGAAACGCGCCAGCCGCGCCTGCACCAGCGCCGCGAGGTGCTGCGCCTCGGGCAGCCGGCCGGCCAGCCGCAGCGCCGTGAGGTGGTTGACGGCGACGACCGGCCACAGGTGATCCCAGGCCTCGAAGCGCGGCTGCGCGATCTCCCACGCGGCGGACAGCAGCGAAGCGGCGTCGTCGGTGTTGTGCAGGCTCAGCTGCAGCCCGCCGGCGCCGGCCAATGCCAGCGCGTGCTCGGCCGGCAGGCCGGTGCGCGGGGCCATCGCGGCGTTGCGGTAGTGCCAGCGCAGCGCCTCCTCGAAGCGGCCGCCGATCTCGCACAGCACGGCCTGGCGGTAGAAGGTCACGCACCATGCGGCATCGCTGCGCGCGGGCTCGGGCAGCGCGAGGTTGCGCTGCAGCAGCACGCGCGCCTCGTCGAGGTTGCGCTCGCCGATGGCGTGCCGGGCCATCAGGTCGCGCGCATCGGCGGCGCCCGCGTCGTCGCCCTCGACGAGGCATTGGCCGAGCGCCTGCCGGGCGAGCGAGCGAGCGCGGTCGAGCCGGGCGTCGTAGGTGTCGGCCCAGGCCTCGAGCAGCGCGCTGCGCGCCTGCCAGGCCGCGCCGGCGTGCGCCGCGCGCAGCTGCCCGGCCCGCTCGCGCAGGCGGGCGGCGGAGTGCAGGCGCTCGGCCAGTGCCTGGGCGTACAGCTCGCCGGGCGTGGCGAACGCCGTGGGCGCCGGAACGGCGTCGAGCAACGGAATCTCGTGCATGGGATCGCGGTATTGCCTCACGCCGACGCGGGCCGCCGTCTCGCGGCGGCGGTGCGCCGGCGGTGGTGCGGCGCCCCGGTTCTCTAGCATCGGCCCTGCATGAACGCTAACCGCCCCCCTCGCGCCACGCACGTGCTGTGGGTGGAGGACCACCCGCTCTTCCGGCAAGGGTTGGCGGAACTCCTGCGCACCCGGCTGCCCGAAGTGCGCTGCGACAGCGTGGCCAGTGCCGCGCAGGCCCTGGCGCGGCTGGGCGACGAGCACGCGCGGTTCGACTGGCTGCTCACCGACCTGCGCCTGCCCGACCGCGACGGCTGGCAGCTGCTGGCCGAGGCACGCCGCCGCTGGCCGGCGCTGGCCTGTGCGGTGATCTCCGGCGAGGAAGTCCCTGGTGCCGTGGAGAAGGCGCGCCAGTGGGGCTGCCGCGGCTTCGTGCCCAAGTCGCTGGAGCCCGAGGCGCTGTGCGACGTGCTGCGCCGCCTGCTCGCCGGCGAGCGCCACTTCCCGTCCGGTGCGCCGGCGGCCGGCCGCGCGCCCGCGGGGCCGCAGCTCACCGAGCGGCAGCGCGCCGTGCTGCAGGGCCTCGCGCGCGGCCGCACGAGCCGCGCGATCGCCGAGGACCTCGGCATCGCCGAGCGCACGGTGAAGGACCACCTCGCCGTGCTCTACGGGCGCCTCGACGCCGGCACGCGCGCCGAGGCGGTGGCCCGCGCCGCCGCGCTGGGGCTGCTCGACCCGGCCCCGGACCTGCGCTGACCGGTGCGGGCGCGGGCCGGCCGCGCGCCTGCCCGACGCGCGCATCCGCGCCCGATGGCACGCCGTAAGCTGCACCATGGACTCCCCGGCCCGCCCGAGCCTGCTGCTGCGCGTGGCCTGGGCCGCGTGGCGCCAGGAGCGCAGCGCCGGATGGTCGGTCGAGCGGCTGCGCCGCCACCAGGCGCGGCAGTTGGCGGAGCTGCGCCGCTTCGTCGTCGCGCACAGCGCGTTCTACCGCGCCGCCCACCGTGGGCTGGAGGAGCGGCCGCTCGAGGCGTTGCCCATCGTCACGAAGGCGCAGCTGATGGCGGCGTTCGACCGCGTGGTCACCGACCCAGCGCTGCGCCTGGCCGACCTCGAGGCGCACCTCGCGGGGCCGCGCGCGGGCGAGCCCTACCTCGGCCGCTACACGGTGCTGTCGACCTCGGGCTCCACCGGCCTGCGCGGCGTGTTCGTCTACGACGAGCGCGAGTGGGTGCAGGCGCTGGCGGCCATCGCGCGGCCGCTGCAGTGGGCCGGCGCGCCGGCGCCGTGGACGCGGCCGCGCTCGGCGATCATCGCCTCGGGCGCGGCATGGCACTACTCGGCGCAGGTGGGCCGCGCGCTGCACTCGCGCTGGCTGCCGACGCTGCGGCTCGACGCGGGCGCGCCGCTCGCGGAGATCGTCGCGCGGCTGGACGACTGGCAGCCGCAGGCGCTGGCGTCGTACCCGTCGGTGCTGGGGCCGCTGGCCGAAGAGCAGATCGCCGGGCGGCTGCGCATCGCGCCGCGCCACGTCGGCACCAGCGCCGAGCCGTTGACCGGGGCCGTGCGCGAGCGCGTGCGCGAGGCCTGGGGCCTGCGCGTCTTCGACACCTACGGCGCCACCGAGGTGGCGCCGATCGCCTGCGAGTGCCGCGAGGGACACCTGCACCTGCTGGAGGACCGCGCCATCGTCGAGGTGGTCGACGAGCGCGGCCGCGCCGTGCCGCCCGGCGAAGCCGGCGCGCGGCTGCTGCTGACGGTGTTCGGCCGGCGCACGCAGCCGCTCGTGCGCTACGAGATCAGCGACGGCGTGCGCGAGCTCCCGGGGCGCTGCGCCTGCGGGCGGCCGTTCCGCCGGCTCGCCGCCATCGAGGGCCGCGTCGAGGAGACGCTGCATTTCGCCGCGGCGCCCGGCGGCTCGCGCGGCACCCCCGGGACGAGCGGCACGGGCGCAGGCGGCGGCACCACGGTGGCGCTGCACCCCAACCTCTTCCACGACCTGCTCGAGCCCGTGCCCGCCAGCGGCTGGCAGGTGCGGCAGGGCGCCGACGGCGCGCTGACGGTGCTGCTCACCGGCACGCCGCAGCAGGACGTGGCGCCGGCGCTGCGCACGCGGCTCGCGGAGCTGCTGGCGGGCCGCGGCGCCGCATGCCCCGCCATCGACGTGCGCTGGGTCGACACCCTGCCGCGCGGCGCCAGCGGCAAGGCACCGCTCGTGGTGCGCACCGGCGGGCCGCCGCCTGCGCACGGGCCGACCGCAGCGCGCGAGCCGAGGGCAACGCACGGGCCGACTGCAGCGCACGCGCCCACGGCACCGCACGCGCCCCGTGCGCCTTAGCCCGCCGCGGCCGCGACACGCTCCGTCGAGCCGCGCCTCAACCGAACTTGAGGAAGAGCCGGCTGTACGGCCCCTTCAGCTTGCCGATCGCGTCGCGCACGGCGGCCTCGTCCTGCCGGCCGATGGCGGCACGCAGCGCGCGCACCGAGGCCTCCACCGCGTCGGCCAGCCCCTTGAACTCGGCATCCTGTGCGAGCGCGGCCGGCGCCTCGCTGCGCAGCCGCCGCGCGAGGTAGTCCAGCGTCCCGGCCTGCGCGGCCAGCTCGAGCAGGCCGCCCGGCTGCGCGAGCACCTTCGGCCCGTCGATCAGCACGTGCTCCATCTGCTCGTGATAGGCGTTCATGTGGTCGCTGAAGACGACCACGTTGTTGCGGCGGCGCAGGTCGGAGAGCAGGTCGCGCGCCTTCTCGAGCGTCTCGTGCGCCTCGGGCAGCTGGCGCGCGGCGATCTGCGCCTCGGCCTTCGCGTACACCTCGTCCACCTGCTTCAGCGTCGCGGCGAACGCGGCGTCACGGTCGTACGGCGCCGACGGCCTCGCCCCGTGTCGCTCGGCCAGCGCGCGCCACTGCGCGCGCGCCGCCGCGATGGCCTGCTCGGACTCGGCCTGCGCCTTGCTGTTGGTGCGGAACAGCGCGGCGCGGTACGGCACGTAGGCCGCCTGCATCGCATCGGTGATCGCATCGGCCGCCCAGCCCCAGGCCGGCAGCAGCGCGACGGCCACCGTGGCCAGGCCTCGCCAGGGAGCCCGGCGGCCCGATCGGCCCGACGAGCCCGATGCGCCCGAGCGGCTCCGGCATGCACGGACAGGATTCATCGCTTCGCCTCGCAGTTGCAACGAGGCCGGATCGTCGGCCAGCCGGGGGCGCGCGCCCTTGACATCTCGCAATGCGCCACGCCGGACCGCGACTTACGGCGGGGCGCCAGGCCGTGCGAGCCGGGGCGGCCGCGGGCTGGCGCTCAGAACGCGAAGCGCAGCCCCACCGCCGCCTCGGCCTGCGTCAGCGTGTCGGCTCGGATCGACACGGTGCAGCCGCCCGAGCAGAAGAAGGCGCCGTCGCTGCCGATGGCGACGATGTAGGCGCGCAGCTCGGCGCGCAGCGACAGCCCCCGCGCCAGCGGCAGCTCGTGCCCGAAGCCGACGTTCAGCGACGCCCGCGTGCGCGACGTCGTCCCGGGCAGGTTCGGCGTCATCTGCGTCAGGCCGAGGCCGCCGATGACGTAGGGCCCGGACCCGGCCGGGCCGTCGAAGTAGTTGACGCCGCCGACGTGCAGGTGGGTCACCCTGAGCGGCAGGCGCGTCGCCGTGCCCGGCGCCGCTGCCGAGCCGAGCGCCAGGTGCGTGCGCTGGTGCGAGACGAGCAACTGCCCGAAGCGGTGGTCGTCGAACGGCCACTCGAACGCGAGCGAGCCGGCCGCGCCGCTGGCCAGCCGCAGGTCCTCGCTGCCGCCGCTGGCCGACTCGAAGCCGCTGCCCGCGCGCAGCGCCCCCATCAGGACGAGGCCGGTGTCGGCCCGGGCCGGGGCCGCCGCGCCGAGGCCGAGGGCCATCGCCAGGCCCGCCCGGGCGATTCCGGAGGCGATCCCGGAGGCGAACCGGGGCGGCGGACGGAGCGGGTTGCGGCGCGGCGGAGGCATGCCGTCGGGCGAGCCCGGAGGGCATCCGCCTTCGACCCCGCAACCCGGGCGTGCATCGCTGCGCATGGGCCGGATGCTAGACCTTCGCGAAGGCGGCGGCGACGCTTCGGTCCGCGGCGAAACGTCGGCGGCCCGCCGCGATCGACACTGCCCGCGCCGGCCCGCCCCCCGCCGGCGGAGCCCCCCGATGAACGATCCCACCCCGCGCATCACCTGCTTCATCCGCTACGAGATCGACCCGTTGCAGCGCGACGCCTTCGCCGAGTACGCGCGCACCTGGAGCCGCATCATCCCGCGCTGCGGCGGCCACCTCGTCGGCTACTTCCTGCCGCACGAGGGCACGAACTTCGAGGCCTGGGGCCTCGTCGCATTCGATTCGCTGGCCGGCTACGAGGCCTATCGCACGCGGCTGAAGGCCGACGACGAGGCGCGCGCCAACTTCGACTTCGCGCGCCGCGGGCGATTCATCCTGCGCGAGGAGCGCCGCTTCTGCGAGGTGGTGCCCGAGGCCTTCGCGCGGCCGGCGCGGTGAGCGGCGTGGCCCGCGGGCCGGCCGTCCTCGCGGCGGCCGGCGTCACGGCGCCGCTCGGGCGCCACGCCACGCCGCCGCGCAATGCAGTAGAACGCAGCGCGATGACATCGCCCGCCTCGCACGAGCCCCGCCTGGCGCGTGTCGCCGCGCTCGTGGCCGACGCGAGCCGCTCGCGCATGCTGAGCTACCTGCTCGGCGGCGATCTGGCCAGCGCCGGCGAGCTCGCCCGCGCCGCCTCGGTGAGCGCGGCCACCGCGAGCGGCCACCTCGCGCAGCTGCTCGACGCCGGGCTCGTGGCCTGCGAGGCGCGCGGGCGCCATCGCTACTACCGGCTCGCCGATGCCGACGTGGCGCACGCGCTCGAGGCGCTGGCGCTGGTGGCCGAGCGCGCGAGCCACACGCGCCACTGGGCGCACCCCTCGCGCGCGCGGCTGCGCTTCGCGCGCTGCTGCTACGGCCACCTGGCCGGGCAGCTCGGTGTCGCGGTGTTCGAAGGCCTCGTCGAGCAGGGCTGGCTCGCGGCCCGCGCAGAGGGTGGCTTTGCGGTCACCACGGCCGGCGCCGCGGCCCTCACCGAGCTCGGCCTCGACGGGCCGGCGTGGCAGCGCCGCACGCAAGGCGCCGGCGCCAGCGCGGCGCGCGTGGCCTATGGCTGCATCGACTGGTCGGAGCGGCGCGACCACCTCGCCGGCCCGCTCGCCGTGGCGCTGCTTTCGCTGTTCCACGAGCGCGGCTGGGTACGGCGAGGCGGCGACCGCGCGATCGACTGGACGCCCACCGGCCAGCGTGCGCTGGGAGATTGGGTGCGGCCGGCCGCGCAAGGGTGAGCCGAGCTGTCAGGGTGCCCGTCGCGATCGGGGGCACGGCATCGCTGCCGTGTCTCGTCGGCAGCCAGCGGCGCGCCAGGGCCGCCCCGGCATCGTCCGCAGCCAGCGGCGCGCGCCAAGGCCGCCGGGTGGTCGGCTCCGCGAATGTCCTCTTCGGGCGGACCCGCTTCGCGTGTCCGCCCGATGCCCCCTTGATTTCGCTGCGCCGACCACCCGCCGTCCTTGGCGGGCAACGCTCGCTGTTTGCCTGGAAGGCACCGCTCGCTGTTCTCATGGGGCGCCACAGCAGGTGCCGGATCGGGCCGATGGGGTGCCCTGCGCAGCGAAATCAAGGGGGAATTCGAGCGCCGGCAAAGCCGGGCGCTCGAAGGAGGACATTCGCGGAGCGGGGCACCCCGTCGGCCCGATCCCGCCACGGCCGGGGCAGTCGCCCCCGCCAGCCACCGGTTCCCGAGACGGCACATTGACTGGCCCCGCCAGACGCGTCCCGAAACCACAACGATCAGAACAGCGCCCGCACCAGCCCCAGGCTCGCCACCGGGAACAGCAGCAGCAGCAGCACGCGCAGCGCGTCCCACGCCAGGAACGGGAACACGCCGCGGTAGGTGTCGCCCATCGGCACGTCGCGCGCGAGGTTGTTGACGACGTAGACGTTCAGCCCCACCGGCGGCGCGACGAGGCCGATGCCCACCGTCATCAGCACGAGGATGCCGAACCAGATCGCCTTCTCCTGCCCCTGCAGGCCCCACAGGTCCAGGCCCATGATGGCCGGGAAGAGCACGGGGATCGTCAGCAGCAGCATCGACAGCTCGTCCATCACGCAGCCGAGCGCGACGTAGAACAGCAGCACCGCCGCCACGATGAGCAGCGGCGCGATGCCGAGGTGGCTCACCCAGCCGGCCAGCGCCGCCGGCATGCCGGTGAGCGCGAGCGTCGCGTTCATCATGTCGGCGCCGAGGAAGATCATGAACACCATCGCGCTCGTCTCGGCGGTGGCGGCGAGGCTGGTCTTCATTGCCGCCCAGTCGAGCTCGCGCTGGGCCAGCCCGGCGACGAAGGTGGCCACGGCGCCGACCGCCGCGCCTTCGGTGGGCGAGAACAAGCCGCCGTAGATGCCGCCGAAGACGATGACGAAGATGACGACGATCGGCCACACGCCCAGCAGCGCCCGCCAGCGCTCGGGCCAGCTGGCGCGCTCGCTCGGCGGCGCCAGCTCCGGCCGCCGGCGGCAGACGAGGCCGAGCACGGCGATGTAGCCGAGCATCGCGAGCACGCCGGGCACCAGCGCCGCCGCGAAGAGCTTGGCGATGTTCTGCTCGGTGAGGATGGCGTACACCACCAGCGGCACCGAGGGCGGGATGAGGATGCCGAGCGTGCCGCCGGTGGCGAGCGTCGCCGTGCTGAGGCCGCCGGCGTAGCCGTGCCGCTTCATCTCCGGGTAGGCCACCTGCGTGATCGTCGCGGACGTGGCCACCGAGCTGCCGCATACGGCGCCGAACGCACCCGCCGACAGGATGCTCGCCATGCCGAGGCCGCCGCGCACGTGGCCGATCCACGCCGCGGCCGCGTGGAACAGGCGCCGGCTCAGCCCGCCCTGCGTCGCGAACTGCCCCATCAGCAGGAAGAGCGGGATCACCGACAGGTCGTACACCGTGAGCCGCGCCACCGCGCTGCCCTTGAGCAGGTTGACCAGCGAGGCGCTGCCGGAGAGGGCGACGTAGCCGAGCGCGCCCGGGATGAACATCGCCGCGGCGATCGGCGTGCGCAGCGCCATCAGCACCAGCATCGCCGCGAACATCACGATGCCGACGACGGTGGGGTTCACGCCGCCTGACCGCCTTCCTGGCCTTGCTCGTTCGACGGCGCGACGAACGCCTGCACCAGCGCCACCGCCGAGGCCAGCGCCAGCCCGGGCGCGAGCGAGGCGTAGGTCCACCACATCGGCAGCTCGAGGTTCATCGTCGTCTCGTGCGCCGAGTGCACCGCGAACGCGCCGGCGCCGCTGCGCCACGCGAGCAGCGCGCACATCGCCGCCAGCCCCAGTGCGCCGGCGGCGTCGAGCAGGCGCAGCGCGCGCGGCGGGGCGTGCTGGGTGAAGAAGTCGACGATGATGTTGCCGCGGCGCGCCTGGCACCACGGCAGGCCGAGCGAGATGGCCAGCGCGATGCCGAACTGCACCAGCTCGACGTCGCCCGGGATCGGCCGCGAGAAGGCCGCGCGCCCGACGACGCTCACGACGACCATCACCGCCACCGCCAGCGCGATGCCCGCGCCGGCGACGGCGAACACCTCCGCGAGCCGCGTCAGCCGGCGCAGCAGGCGCGGAAGCACGGTCAGCGGCTCACTTCCGGTACTTGGCCAGCAGGTCGCGCGCGTCCTGCAGCATCTGCTTGCCGTTCAGGCCGCGCTTGTCCATGTCGGCCATCCACTCGTCGTAGATGCTGGTGCTGGCGGCGATCCAGCGGTCGGTCTCGGCGGCGCTGATCGTGATGATCGTGTTGCCGCGGTCGGCCGCCGCCTTGCGGCCCGGCGCCTGGCTCTCGTCCCAGATCCTGCCGATCTGGCGCGACAGCGCCGCGCCGCTGTTGTCGTCGATGACCTTCTTGAGGTCGGCGGGCAGGCTGTCGTACCTGGCCTGGTTCATCGCGAAGATGAAGCCGGCCGAGTAGAGCGCCGGGCGGCTCGGGTCGGTCTGCGTGTGGAACTTCGTCATCTCGTGCAGCTTGAAGGCCGGGATCACCTCCCACGGCAGCGCGAAGCCGTCGATCGTGCCCTTGCTGATGGCGTCGGCCACCGCCGGCACCGGCATGCCCACCGGCGTGGCGCCGAGCTTGGCCAGCAGCTTGTTCGTCTGCCGCGTCGGCGCGCGCATCTTCAGGCCCTTGAAGTCCTCGAGCGCCTTCACCTGCTTGCTGGCGGTGTGGATGTAGCCCTCGTCGTGCACCCAGGTGGCGAGGATCTTCGTGCCCGGGAACTCCTTCAGCGCGTGCTTCTGCAGGTAGTCCCACGCGGCGGCCGCGGCCACCTCGGCGCTGTTGGTCATGAAGGGCAGCTCGAACACCTCCATCGCCGGGAAGCGGCCGGCCGTGTAGCCCGGCAGCGTGATCGTGAGGTCGTCGACGCCGTCCTTGATGCGGTCGACCAGCTGCGCCGGCGTGCCGCCGCCGCTCATCGCCGGCAGCAGCTGGCACTTGATGCGGCCCTTGCTCTCGGCGGCGACCTTGTCGCACCAGGGCGTGATCACGCGCACCGGCGCCATCGCCTGCGGCGGCCAGATGTGGTGGAACTTGAGCGTCACCTCCTGCGCGAGCGCGGGGCCGCCCAGCAGGCCGGCCGCCACGACGGCGGCGAGGCCGAAGCGATGCAGTGTCGAAGCTTTCATGGGGTGTCTCCTCGGTCGAGAGCAGGCCGCGCGCGCCCGTTGCGGGTGGCCGGGCGCGGCCGGATTGTCGGCAGCCGCCGCGGTGCGCGGCAGCGCGGGTTCGGGCTAGCTGTTATGCCGGCTCGGCATGGGAGCCGGAGCTCAGCCCCAGACCTCCTGCGCCGTCTCCACCACCAGCTGCAGCTTGCGCCGCTGGTCCTCGACGGCGATGTTGTTGCCGTGCACGGTACTGGAGAAGCCGCACTGCGGGCTCAGGCACAGCTGCTCCAGCGGCGCGTACTGCGCCGCCTCGCCGATGCGGCGCTTGAGGTCGTCCTTCTTCTCCATCTGCCCGAACTTCGTCGTCACGAGGCCGAGCACGACGATGCGCCCCGGCTTCAGGAAGCGCAGCGGCCGGAAGTCGCCCGAGCGGTCGTCGTCGTACTCCATGAAGATCGCGTCGAGGTTCATCTCCGACAGCAGCGCCTCGGCCACCGGCTCGTAGTTGCCCTGCGCCGCGAACGTGCTCTTGAAGTTGCCGCGGCACAGGTGCATGGCCAGCGTCATGCCCGCCGGCTTCAGCGCCACCACCTTGTTGATGAACTGCGCGTAGCGGTGCGGCAGCTCGTTGGGGTCGTCGCCGCGCTGGCGCGCCGCCTCGCGCATCTTCGGGTCGCACAGGTACGCCATGTTCGTGTCGTCCATCTGCACGTAGCGGCAGCCGGCGTCGAAGAGGCTCTTCAGCTCGTCGCCGTAGGCCTTCGCGGTGTCGTCGTAGAAGGCGGGGTCGAGCTCGGGGTAGGCCTCGCGGCTGATGCCGCCGCGGCCGCCGCGGAAGTGCAGCATCGTCGGGCTCGGGATCGTCACCTTCGGCGTGCAGCCGGGCGCGTGCGCCTCGACCTGGCTCTTCAGGTACTCGAAGTCGGCGCGCTGGATGTCGCGCACGTGCTGCACCTTGCCGACGACGCGGATCGTCGGCGGCGCCAGCTCCTCGGTGCCGTCGGGCTTCTTCACCGTCACCGGGATGTCGGTCTTCACGCCGCCGAGCTGGTCGAGGAAGTCGATGTGGAAGTAGGTGCGGCGGAACTCGCCGTCGGTGATCGCCTTCAGGCCGCAGTCGCGCTGGAACTTGACGATCTCGGTGATCGCTCGGTCCTCCACCTCGCGCAGCTGCGCGGGCGTGATCTCGCCCCTGGCCTTCTTCTCGCGCGCCTCCAGCAGGTACGGCGGGCGCAGGAAGCTGCCGACGTGGTCGGCGCGGAAGGGGGGCGTGGTGCGGGTCGTCATGGAGGCGTCTCGGTCAGGGGGTGGTGAGTGTAGGAGCGGCCGCAGGCCCGGCCGCCACGGAAGTCGGTGCAGCGGGGCCCGGGGCCGGGGCGGAGGCCGCCGCCTCGGCGGCGATGCACTTGTCGATGAGCCGCCGCGCGTGCACGCCGCCGGCGTCGATGTTGAGCTTGAGCAGCCGGCGCGCCGGGTTCTCGGCGATGTTGCGCTGCTGGCGCTCGAGCATCTCGCGGTCTTCCGCGAAGATGCGGCCCTGGCCCTCGCGGATCTGCATCGTCAGCGAGTTGTCGTGCGGCTTGAAGTGCCGCGCCATGCCCCAGAAGTACCAGATCGAGCTCTCGGTCTCCGGGGTGATGAAGTCGACGACGATGGCCGAGGCCTTGCACTCGGCCGGCGCCTCGCGCCCGCCGCGCCCGGCCAGCGCCACGCCCACCTCGATGAGCACGTGGCTGGGCGGCGTGAAGTGGCACACCTGCCAGCGGTCCACCGGCTGGTCGGCCGGCAGCCCGTTCATGCGCAGTGCCATCTGCCAGAACGGCGGCGCCTGGATGTTGTGCATGAAGCGGCTCGTCGTCACCTCGTGCTCGGTGAACTTCGTCTCGCAGGGCGTCTCGTCGATCTCCTTCTGGCCGATGCTGGTGGCGTGCACGTAGGTCTCGTGCGTCAGGTCCATCAGGTTGTCGACCATGAGGCGGTAGTCGCAGGCGATGTGGTACAGGCCGCCGCCGTAGGCCCACTCGGGGCTCTCGGCCCAGGGCAGGTCGGGCAGCTGGTCGGGGCTGGCCAGCGCCGGGTCGCCCGGCCACACCCAGACGAAGCCGTACTTCTCGATCACCGGGAAGGCGCGGATGGCCGGGAAGCTCCTCACGCGCTGGCCGGGCATCGAGACGGTCCTGCCGTCGCAACCCATGGCCAGGCCGTGGTAGCCGCAGACGAGCTGGCCCTCGCACACGCGGCCCAGCGACAGCGGCGCGCCGCGGTGCGGGCAGAAGTCCTCCAGCGCGGCCACCGGGCCGCCCTGCGAGGTGCGGTAGAGCACGAGGCGCTCGCCGCACACCTGCCGGCCGAGCGGCTTGTCGGCCAGCTCGTCGGGCGTGCAGGCCACGTACCAGGCGTTGCGGGGAAAGGTCATGGCGAAGGTCCGGCCGGCGCGAGTCGGCCCGATTGGAAGGGCGGCGGCAGCCACCGCCGTGGCTCGGCCGTGCCCCGGGGGCGGCTGCCTGCGCACGGGCCCCGGAGGCGCGGGTTTGATTGGATCCAATTATCGGCATCGGGCGGCTATCGTCATCGGGAATACCCAGGGTAACCCCGCAGGCAGGCGCCCCGAATGGATCCAAAAACCGACGAAGCGGCCCCATCGGCCGGCGTCGTGGCGCGGCTGCGCCAGCTCATCGCCGAGGGCCGCTATGCCAGCGGCGAGCGGCTGGCCGAGGAGTCGGTGGCCGCGGCGCTGGGCGTCTCGCGCACGCCGGTGCGGCTGGCCTTCCGCACGCTGGCGCAGGAGGGCCTGCTGCAGAGCGCCGGCAAGCGCGGCCACGTGGTGCGCGAGTTCTCGGCCGAGGACGTGCGCGTCGCCGTGGAGGTGCGCGGCGCGCTCGAGGGCCTGGCGGCGCGGCGCCTCGCCGAGCGCGGCCTGACCGCGGCGCTGCGCGAGGTGCTGCACGCCTGCCTCGAGGAGGGCGCGGCCGTCGTCGCCGCGGCCCGCCTCACCGAGGCCGGCATCGCGCGCTGGAGTGCGCTGAACGCGCGCTTCCACGCCGCGATCGTGGCCGGCGACGGCAGCTCGCGCGTCATCGCCGATGCCATCGCGCGCAACAACCACCTGCCCTTCGCCTCGGCCGACAGCATCACGGTGCAGAAGCAGCACCTCGACCGCGAACTGCGCAAGCTGCAGCTGGCGCAGATGCAGCACCGCCTCGTCGTGCAGGCGCTGGAGCAGCGCGAGTCGGCGCGCGTGGAGGCGCTGATGCGCGAGCACGCGAACATCGGGCTGCGCTACGCGGCGCTGTTCGGCCTCGACGAGGGAACGCCCGCGCCGCGCCGCACGCCACGCTGAGCCTTCTCCCTGCCGGTGGCCGGGCCGTGCCGCCGCGCCAGAATCGCGACATAACTGCCATAGTGCCGGCACCCTCCCTGGGCAGGCCGGCAGGGAGTGCGACGATGGGAGAGTGGCTCGCGACCCTGGCCGGCCGGGGAGGCTTCCTGCCTCACGGCTACTGCTTCTCGTGGTCGCCCGGCGTGCTGTGGTCGATGGTCGGGGCCGACGCCGTGATCGCGGCTTCGTACTACTCGATCCCGCTCGCGCTCGTGCAGTTCGCGCGCCGGCGGCGGGACATCCAGTTCAACTGGATGCTGCTGCTCTTCTCGGCCTTCATCTTCGCCTGCGGCACCACGCACGCGCTGGCCATCTGGGTCATCTGGCAGCCCGACTACGCCGCCGAGGCGGCCGTCAAGACGCTCACCGCGGCCGTGTCCCTCGTCACCGCGGTGGCGCTGTGGCCGCTGCTGCCGCGCCTGCTGGCACAGCCGTCGACGGCGCAGCTGCGCGCGGTCATCGAGCGCCTGGAAGCCGAGGTCCGCCAGCGCCGCACGGCCGAGGAGAGCCTCGCCGACGTCGAGCAGACGCTGGCGGCCACGCTGGCCGGCCTCGGCGCCGGCTTCATCGCCACCGACCGCGCGGGGCGCGTCGTGCGCCTCAACGAGGTCGGCGAGCGCATGACCGGCTGGACGCAGGCCGAGGCGATCGGCCAGCCGTACTGGGACGTCTTCGAGCGCGAGCACCGCCCGCCCTCGCACCGCAAGCGCAGCCCGGTCGAGGTGTACACCGACCTGGCCGCGGTGTCGGCGGGGCCGCGTCACCTCGTCTGCGTCTCGCGCGACGGCCGCCGCACCAGCGTCGAGGCCAGCGCCTCGCTGCTGTACGCCTCGGACGGCAGCGTGCGCGGCCTGGCCGTCGTGCTGCGCGACCTCACCGACGAGATGCGCGCGCACGCGGAGTCGAGCCGCCTCGCGGCGATCGTGGAGTCCTCGCACGACGCCATCGTCGGCACGACGCTCGACGGCCACGTCACGAGCTGGAACGCCGCCGCCGAGCGCATGTTCGGCTACCGCGCCGACGAGATGCTCGGCCGGCCGGTGGACGCGCTGCTGCCGCCCGAGCGCGCCGGCGAGGAGGAACGCGTGCTCGAGGCGATCGCGCGCGGCGAGGCGGTGCCGCCGTTCGACACCGTGCGCCGCGCGCGCGACGGCACGATGCTCGAGGTGCTGCTGGCGGCCTCGCCGGTGCGCGACGCCCGCGGCCGCATCGTCGGCGCCTCCAAGATCGTGCACGACATCTCGAACCTGCGGCGCGCCGAGGAGGCGCGCTCGCGCGCCCTCGCGCTGCAGGCCGAGAACCTGCAGATCCAGGCCGCCAGCCGCCTGAAGAGCGAATTCCTCGCCAACATGTCGCACGAGCTGCGCACGCCGCTGAACGCGATCATCGGCTTCGCCGACCTGATGCACGCGGGCAAGGTGCCGCCCGACTCGCCGAAGCACCGCGTCTTCGTCGGCCACATCCGCAACAGCGGCCGGCACCTGCTGCAGCTGATCAACGACATCCTCGACCTGTCGAAGATCGAGGCCGGCCGCCTCGAGTTCGAGCCCGAGCCGGTGCTGCTGTCGTCCCTCGTCGCCGACGTCGTGCACCTGCTGCAGGAACAGTCGGCCGCCAAGTCGCTCGAGGTGTCGGTGCAGGTCGACCCCGCCGTCGAGCAGCTGGTGCTCGATGCGCGCCGGCTCAAGCAGGTGCTCTACAACTACCTGTCGAACGCGCTGAAGTTCACGCCCCCGGGCGGGCGCATCGTCGTGCGCGCCGGGCCGGAGCCCCGTGCCGCCGAGGGCGGCACCGAGGGACGAGCCGCCGGGGGCGGCACAGCATTGCGCCACGCCGACGGCGGCACCCGAACGCGCGACGCCGAGGGCGTCGCGGCGCGCGTCGACGGGTCCGCGGGTCATGACGGCACCGCCGGCGAGCGCGACGGCCGCTGGCGGCTGGAGGTGGAGGACACCGGCATCGGCATCCGCGCCGAGGACCTCTCGCAGCTCTTCACCGAGTTCCACCAGCTCGACCGCAGTCTCGCGAAGCAGCACGCCGGCACCGGGCTGGGGCTGGCGCTGACGCGCCGCCTCGTCGAGGCGCAGGGCGGCACGGTCGGCGTGCGCAGCGTGTTCGGCCAGGGCAGCGTGTTCCATGCCGTGCTGCCCCGCGTGGCCGTGGCCCCGACGGCCGACGCGGACCCGGGCCGTGCCGAAGGCGCCCGCGGCGGCCTCGACGGCCTCTCGCCGGGCCCCGTTTCGCCGGGAGCCCGGGGCGCCGACGCCGCGCACGCGGCGGCCGACCGGGCCGTGCTCGTCGTCGAGGACAACCGGCGCGACGGCGGCGCGCTCACCGAGGCGCTCGCCGGGGCCGGCTTCGCCGTCGCCTGGGCCACCACGGCCAAGGCCGCGCTCGAGCTCACGCGCCGGCGGCCGTTCGTCGCCATCACGCTCGACCTGCAGTTGCCCGATCGCCCGGGCCTCGACCTGCTGGCCGACATCCGGGCCGCCGGGCCCAACCGCCAGACGCCGGTGCTCGTGGTGACGGTGCTCGGCCATCCGCTGCCGCTCGAGGCCTATGCCGTGCTCGACCTGCTTGGCAAGCCCGTGCGCGGCGACGCCGTCGTCGCGGCGCTCCGGGCCGGCGGTGTCGCGGTGCCGCGCGGGGACGGATCGGAAGACGGGCCCGGGTCGGAGGGCGGGTCCGTGCCCGGCGGCGGCGCGAGGCCGGTGGTGATGGTCGTCGACGACGAGCCGGAGGCGCGGGCGCTGGCCGGCGCGGCGCTGGAGGCGGCGGGTTTCGAGGTGGTGGCGTTCGACGGCGCGGCCGCGGCGCTGCAGGCCCTGCCCGCGCTGCGGCCGGCGGCCGCGATCGTCGACCTGACGATGCCGGGCCTGGACGGCTTTGCGATGCTCGAGCGGCTGCGGCAGATGCCCGAGGGGCGCGCCGTGCCCGTGCTGGTGTGGACCGGCCGCGAGCTCGGTGCCGAGGACCTGCGGCGGCTGCGCGCGCGCGCCGACGCCGTCCTCTCCAAGGCCGGCGACGACCTCGCGCAGGCACTCGACCGCGTGATCGACCAGGTGCTCGAGCACGTGCGCGAGCAGGCGCAGGCGCGCCCGGCGCCGGCTGCCGGGCGCGGGCCGTGATGTCCCCGATGCAGCCGCATGCGCTTCACTCGCGGCGATGCGCGGCGGCGCGGGCCGCGCCCCACGCATCACAGGCCCAGCGCCGCCGCACCACGCGCCCGCGCCGCCGGCCCTCGATGAGGCCGCCACGGCCCTGCATCACCCCGGACTGCCATGCCCCCTGAGAAACCGCTGAACGCTGCCGGCCGCGCGCGCTACGTGCTCGTCGTCGACGACAACGCCACCAACCTGGAGCTGGCCGTCTTCGCGCTGGAGATCGAGGGCTTCGAGGTCGGCACGGCACGCGACGCCGACGAGTTCCGCCAGGTCTTCGCGGCGCGCCGGCCCGACGCCGTGCTGATGGACGTGCAGCTGCCCGGCACCAGCGGCCTGGAGCTCACGCGCGAGCTGAAGGCCGACCCGGCCACGGCGGCCATCCCGGTGATCGCGGTGACTGCCTACGCGATGAAGGGCGACGAGGAGCGCATGCGCGAGGCCGGCTGCGACGCCTACCTGAGCAAGCCGCTGGACATGGCCACGTTCGTCGACAAGGTGCGCGAGTTCATCGGTGGCTGATCGGCCCGCCGCGGGCGCCGGCCGCCACCGACGACACCGCCGACGCCGTCCAGCGACGGTCACGCCGCCGGCCGCTCCGGCGGCCGCGCCAGGTGCCGCGCCAGCAACGTCGACAGCGCGAGCCCGGCCAGCGCGCAGGCCCCGGTGGCCAGCCAGCTCAGGTGCCAGCCGCCGCCGGCCCGGGCGGCGACCCAGGCCACGAGCGGCGGGCCGCCGAACTGCCCGAGCGCCGACCCCTGCTGCATCCAGCCCACCGTGGTGGAGACCATGCCCTCGCCCGGCGCCACGCGCACGACGAGCGCGAAGAGCGTGCCCGGCACGAGCCCGCCGACGCCCGAGAACACGAGCACGGCCACGAAGCGCAGCGCCGGCGGCAGCAGCGGCTCGGGCGGCAGGCCCGGCGCAGCGCCCGGCCACGCAAGAAACGCGAACAGCGCCCCGAGCCCCAGCGCCGAGAAACCCACGCGCAAGATCCGCACCGGCGGCACGCCCGCGTGCAGCAGCCGCCCCGCGCCGACGTTGCCGACGATGTTGACGACCGCCGCCGCCGCCGTCAGCACGCCTGCCGCGGCGAGCGACGTGCCCGCCTGCGCATAGATCGTCGGCAGGAAGCCGATCACCGCCATCCACTGCGCCGCGTACACCGCGAACGACATCGAAAGGAGCCACGGCCCGGGCGCCGACAGCGTGCGCGCGAGGCGCGTGCCGAGCGACAACACCGGGGCCGCAGGCGTTGCCGGAGCCCCAGACGGTGCCGCAGCCGCAGGCGTTGCCGATGTGGCCGGCATCGCGCCCCGTGCCGCGCCGCCGCCGGTCGCCATCGCCGGCGGCACCGCGCGCGCCAGCCACAGCGCCATCGCGGCGCTCACCGCGGCCAGCACCCACCACCACGCACGCCAGCCGGCCGCGTCGAGCACCCACGGCCCGGCCAGCAGCGCCAGCACGATGGCCACCGGCATGAACGCGCTCCACTGCCCCATCATCAGGTTGAGGCGCTCGGGCGCGATCAGTTGCCGTATCGACGCCGGTGCCGCGAGCACGACGAGCAGGAAGCCGAAGCCTTCCACCGCCCGCAGCACCATCAGCACGCCGACGGCGGGCGCGAAGCCGCCGGCCGCGCTCGCCACGGCCTGCACGGCCAGGCCGATGAGCATGCTGCGCCGGGGCGTCAGGCCGTCGGCCAGCGCGCCGAAGGCGACACCGGCCGACATGCCGGCCAGCTGCACCATCGAGAGCAGGAAGCCGGCCTGCACGAGCGAGATGCCCAGCGCCTGCTGCAGCGCCGGGATCGCCGGCGGCAGCTTGCCCACGTGCAGCGCCG
>Ga0209172_10001021_pt1 | contig 66616 bp, 52 predicted proteins | sample LarsenN4metaG_FD_184113 | JGI IMG/M metagenome (GOLD analysis project Ga0209172, IMG submission 184113) | Hot spring sediment bacterial and archeal communities from British Columbia, Canada, to study Microbial Dark Matter (Phase II) - Larsen... ...
GTCACCCCCACGCCCGCCAGCGTGTGCGTGATCGCCGCCGTCAGCGTCGTCTTCCCGTGGTCCACGTGCCCGATCGTCCCGATGTTCACGTGCGGCTTCGTCCGCTCGAATTTCGCCTTGGCCATCGTCCGCGCTCCTTTGCGCCCCTACACGATGAGTGACCGGCCCTCCCGACCGATTTCGCCCAGGAGACCAGTCACGACTGGAGCCCACGACCGGATTCGAACCGGTGACCTTGTCCTTACCAAGGACACGCTCTGCCACCTGAGCTACGTGGGCGTCACGCAACCGCTATTATAGGCACGCCCTCCAACGGGTTTCAAGCCTGCGGGCCTGGAGAGGAATTCGCCGGGGTATAACGAAAGAGAGGGCCGACTTCAGAACAGGAGGAGGGAGAAGCTATGGAATGGTGGGCGTGGTTGCTCGTCGGTCTCCTGATTTGGTGGCTCATCACCCGGACGCAGGGGTAACGGGTCACCCAGGCGATCGCGGCTGAAAAGGAGGACACAATGGACGCCGTCTGGGTGCTCGTCGTGCTTCTCATGGTCTGGTTCCTCTTTTTCCGCAACCGGTAGCTCCTCCAGTTCCTCACCGGCACGTGCACGTTCAGCCCCGGGACTCCCCGGGGCTTTCCTCTTCTGCGGCTTCCCCCTATAATGATGGACAGCCGAGCGGGCGGGAGTAGCTCAGAGGTAGAGCGTCTCCTTGCCAAGGAGAAGGTCGTGGGTTCAAGTCCCATCTCCCGCTCCATGCCCTCAGGAATTCGCCTTGCGAATTCCTGAGGATCTGTGGTAGTGGCGTTGTACGAATTTAGGCAAGCCTGAGCCATGGCAGTGTAGTGGCGTCCAGGCGGCGTAGCCAAGAGGCAAGGCAGGGGTCTGCAAAACCCCCATTCTCCGGTTCGAATCCGGACGCCGCCTCCACCGATTGATCACATCGCCGGCCGGTCGAGCCAAACGAGCAAAAGTAGGGACAGAGACCGGCTCGCCGATCCCTGTCGACATTGGTGCCCGGGGTGGGAGTCGAACCCACACGGCCCTTGCGGACCAGAGGCTTTTAAGGCCTCCGCGGCTGCCTGTTACGCCACCCGGGCGATGTCCCTGTTACCTATGCCCTAATCCTACTACGATAGAAGGGCCTTAGTGAGTGGCAGTTCGGACAGATCCTTTACGCAGGAGTTCAGCCAGCGGCCTGGCGGACGCACAGCAGCGCGCAACTGAAGTTCGGTCCACTTTCGGGGCCTCATACGCTAGGCATGCCATGCCCCGGCACCGTACACGCCATGACTTTGGCGGGTCATTCACGACCAATAGGCACGCTTCCCGTGTCTCCGGAGAAGATAGAGGAAGAACGGAGCGCCCAACGCGGCGGTCACGATGCCGACGGGCACGTCGGCGGGAGGGATGATCGAGCGGGCGGCGGTGTCGGCAAGCAAGAGGATAAGGCCGCCGGCCAGCGCCGCGGCGGGCAGCAGCCGCCGGTGGTCCGGCCCGGTGAGCAACCGTACGAGGTGCGGGACGACGAGCCCCACGAAGCCGATCAGGCCGCTGACAGCCACCGCGGCGGCGGCCATGAGCGAGCCCGCCGCGATCAGCAATGCGCGGGACCGGGCGACCGGGACGCCCAGCGAGCGCGCGGTCTCATCACCCATGACCATCAGATTGAGGTCGCGGGCCAGGAGCCGCGCGATCAGGTAGCCCGCGGCGACGTACGGGGCGGCCAGGCGCACATGCTCCCAGGTCCTCCCCGAGAACCCGCCCATGAGCCAGAAGATGACCTGCTGGAGGCTCTCGCCGCCGAAGAGCTGCAGGGCGGAGATGATGGATCCGAGGAATGCCCCCACGGCGATCCCGGCGAGCAGGAGATGCTCAACGGCCACCTCTCCCCGGGCCCAGGCCAGCCGGTAGACCAGCAGCGTCACGGTCAGCGCCCCGGCGAACGCCAGCACCGTGACGGCGCCAGCGCCGGCGACGGTGACGGTCAGGCCGGAGACGATGGCGATCGTGGCGCCCAGCGCCGCGCCGGCTGAGACGCCGATGATGTACGGATCGGCCATCGGGTTGCGGAAGATCCCCTGAAAGACGGTGCCGGCGGCGGCCAGCCCGGCGCCGACGATCACGGACAGCACGAGCCGGGGAAGCCGAATCTGCAGGACGATGGCTCGAGTAGTCTCGTCGGCCGCCCCCCACCCGAAGGCGCCCAGGATGTCTCGCGCGGCGATAGGTACAGAACCGATCTGTAGGCCGACCAGGAGGCCGAAGAACAGCAGTGCGAGCAGCAGCGGGATGAACCCTGGCTGGGCTGGGGCGGTGACCTCGGAGCCCGCGGGAACGCTGGAGCTCGGAGCGGCCTCGGACCCCGTCGGCGCCGGGACGTTCACCACCGGCTACTTCCCCTCGACGATGGCAAAGAACTCCGCGCGGGTCCGCGGGTCTTCGCGGAAGATGCCTCTGGTGGCTGAGGTGACGACCCGGCTTCCGGGCTTCTTTGCTCCGCGCATTGTCATGCAGAGGTGCTCTGCCTCGATCACGACGGCCGCACCCTCCGCATTCAGCCCACCTTCGCAGAGGAAGTCGGCCACCTGCGAGGTCAGGCGCTCCTGCACCTGCGGGCGGCGGGCCAGCATCTCCACCAGCCGGGCCACCTTGCTGATCCCAAGGATCCGGCCCCGGGGGATGTATCCCACGTGCGCTACGCCATGGAAGGGCAGAAGGTGGTGCTCACAGTTATGCGTCAGGATGCCGGAGATGGCGAAGGTGGGATACGGATCACACGTGAACGTGTATACCGTGTAGGGCTTCCGCCCCGTGGCCTGCCTGCCCTCGACCTCCTCGAGACGGACGTACTGGCTGTCCCGCAGGTCGTAGGGTTCGGGGCGCGGGACGAATCCAGGCCGTCCAAACCATCCGGCTTCATGCCAGCGATTCGAGACGTAGAGCTTCGATACGCCGCTCAGAGCAGGAGCAGGCTTCGATCCCACAACGGCCCCCAGTTGCGTGAGGAACCTCGCATTTGCCGAGATAATCATCCGGCCAGTCTGCTTCAGGACATAGCCATCGCCATCAATGTAGCCATCCAGGAATCCTTGTGTCATGTCCCGAGTGCCCAATACCGGCGAAGGAAGCTGGAACTCGCGCGTTCCCTTTGTCTTCCCCCCGCACCGGAACCATCTCAGCATAAGTCCCGCGAGGTAGCTAGAAACGATCCGCACACGAAACATCGGGACGGGACGCCCCAGATACCCGCTCGGTACTGCGACGGATTCGACGCGCGGGGCGATCCCAAACGCGGCTGCCGCAGCGTCGGCAAACCGCTGTGCGAACTCGCGACTGCGCACGCACAGGGAGATCCGGCGGCCGTCCTGGATCGATCCGTCCGCGGCGATAGCCCCCAGCGCGTACCCAAGATGGTATCCCTCCCGAACCGGGTACCGCCGCTGCACATAACGGCGCGGGTGCATCCATTCGATCAGGTCACCCTGCCTCAGGGCACCAGCCGGAACCCATCCCTCAGGCGTCATCACAGGATGTTCGGGTGTCAGAAAGATCGCCGCCGATGCCGAAGGCTTCACCATGACCAGGTCGCGCGTGGAACGCCGGCTGAGGGCAACGACGCGCGTCGTTGCCAGCCGTCCCTGGACAAACGTATAGAGCCAGTCTCCCACGCGGACGGCCGCCGCTGGTCTCTGCCCGCCCACAACGTCTACTAGCTGCTTCGAGGGAACACACATGCTGTAGAAGGGGATGTCCTTGACCACCACCATCTCGTGATGGTCCTCGTCGTCGAACCCCACCTCCAGCAACGACCTCGGATCCTCGCGCATCCCGGAGAAGATCTCCTCGTACATGTCGGCGATGCGGCGCGGCGTCTCGCGCAAACCTTCCCGGTCGGGGTCCTCTCCGATAGCGGCCAGGATGTCGCGCACGGACTGCTCGATGTTCGGCTTATCCACGACTCACTGCCTCCTTGGGTCCATCCACTCCAGGGTACGGCGCCGGCGGCATTCGCGCCACTCCGTCGCGTTCAGGTCGTGCCCCTGGGACACGGCGGTCCGCGAAGATCTGCGTCACGTCCGGCCCGCGGGACCGGTCTCCGCGGGCGCGCTGACGGCCCGATGCCCGCAGAAGAACTCCATCATCCTCGCCACCCGCACCATGGCCTGGACGTCGTGTACCCGCACCATGCTGGCACCCTGGGCGATGGCGAACGCCACCGCCGCGGCGGTCCCCTCCAGCAGATCGTCGGGATGCAGGTGCAGGAGGTCGCGGATGTAGTCCTTGCGCGACGTGGCCACGAAGATCGGAAAGCCCAGGCTGCGCAGCTCCGGCAGACGGCGGATCAGCTCCAGGTCGCGGGCGGGGTGTTTGCCGAAGTTCAGCCCCGGATCCACCAGGAGGCGGTTGCGGGGCACGCCCGCCGCCACGGCCGCGTCCGTCCGCTCCCGCAGGTACGAGGCGACCAGGTCCATCATGGACGGGACCACCACGTCCGTGTAGTGCTGTTTCGGCCGCCCGTGCAGGTGCATGAGCACGAGGCCCGCCCCGCCGCCGGCGACGACCTCCGCCATCTGTGAGTCGGCCAGGCCGCTGATATCGTTGATCAGCACGGCGCCGGCGTCGAGGGCGGCCCGGGCCACGTCGGCCTTGTACGTGTCCACGGCGACAGGGAGGGGGAACCGGCGCGCCAGCGCCCGCACCAGCGGAGCGACGCGCTCGATCTCCTCGTGCGCGGCGACGGGATCGCCCTCCTGAGCGGTCTCGCCGCCGACTTCGATGAGATCCGCGCCTTCGCGAACCAGCACCTCGGCGCGCGCGAGCGCGGCATCCAGCCCGAAGAACGCGCCGCGATCGTAGAACGAGTCAGGGGTGTTGTTCAGAATCCCGGCCACGTAGACGCGTGCGGCAAAGTCGAAGACGTGGCCGCCGAGGACCATCCGCGGCGAAGAAGCCGTGACGTTGGCCAGGGTCTCCCGCACGGCCGCCGCCGGCGGGAAAGCCTCATCGGCCGCCAGGCGGTCGTACTGGGCCAGCGTCCCGGCAAGCACAACCTGCGCGCGGTCCTCATCCGGAGGCCCCCCCGGGCTGATCTCCGACGCCCATCCCCCAAGCGAGATGAACCGCAGGGCCGCCTCGGCCAGCGCATCCCGGGGACCGACGAGGCGCAGCCGCTGGAAGGCGGCCGCCCGGGGTGCCGCCGGCGGGAGATCTCCCTCCCCTCCGCGCGCGGGCCCGTCCGGCGAAACGGGACCCACCACCGGCACCAGCGCCCACGCCCAGACCCGATCGGCTGTCACGGCGTTCACCATCGCTCATGATAACAGAGGGTCTTCCGCTCCAGATCAGTGCTGGCCGAGCGAGCCCTCCACACGCGTGCGGTACTCGAGGCGGCGGAGCGCGGACTGGCCGGCCAGCACGGTGACGCCCATGAAGCCGGCCGCCACGGCGCCCTGCAGAGGGAGGGGGAGCAGGGACCGCGTGCCCAGAAGCACGGCGCGGATCCCGTCGTAGCCGTAGGTCAAGGGCAGGAGCAGCGACACCACCGCCACCGCCCGCGGCAGGACGGCCACGGGGAAGTCGCGGCCGCTGAGGAGGCCCAGGACGAAGTTGCCGACATCGACCAGCGTGTTCGCGTCGCGCATGCGCAGGACGATGCCGGCCAGCAGGAAACCGAATCCGTAGAGGCTGATCACCACCGGCAGGGCCAGCGCGGCCGCGGCGAGCAGCCCGCCCCGCACGGAGACGCCGAAGAGGGGGACGGCGAGCGCCAGGAACGCCAGGGTGGTCAGCGTGGTCACGGCGATGCTGGCCAGCGTGCGGCCGACCAGCAGGACCGTGGGAGAGACCGGGGCCACCCAGTTCGACTCGAGCACGCCCTGATCCATCTCCGTCTTGAGCGAGAACCCCATCCCCCACATGACCGCGGACACGTACGACGACAGCACCCAGCCGACGACGATGAACGACATGTAGTCGGCGACGCCCGTCCAGGCGGCGAAGCCCGCCGCCCCGCCCGAGCCCGAGAACGTGCGGCCGAGGAAGTACACGGGGGCAAGCCAGCCCAGCGGCTCGATGACCCGTGACGCCATGTTGAACGGATAGCGGCACATCAGCCGGCCGTCCTTGAGGGCGATGGTCCGGAGCGTCTGCAGGGTGGAGGCGATGGCCCGTCGTTCGCGCATGATCGAACTCCTCGGTGGCGGCCCGCTCAGTGGTGGCCCACGGATCCCTGGCGGCGGATGGTCCGGTCTACGGCCTGGAAGCAGCAGTATCCGGCGGCGAGAAGGAGGGCTCCCGACCAGAGCAGGAAGCCCAGCGACCCGCGCAGGTCGCCCGGCCCGGCTCCAACCAGCAGCGCGGCCCGCGCGCCGCCGATGGTGTGCGTAAGCGGCAGCCCTCCGGCGATGCCGCGCATCCAGCCTGGGAGGACGCTCAGCGGGAAGCTGATGCCGGCAAACACCATGAACACTCCGCGGACAAAGTACACCATGGCGTTGGCTTCCTTGAAGCGCAGCACGAGGGCGGCGAACGCGATGCCCAGCCCGTAGATCCACGGGATCGAGGCGGCGAGGACGGCCAGCGCGCCCGCCGCGTTCGCCTCGAAGCGTACGCCCAGGAGCACCTTGAATTCCACGAAGCTGACGGCCAGAAACGCGAGCGAGAGCAGCGCCTGGCTGGCCGCCGTCCCAAGCAGCATGGCGAACCGCGGCGTCGGCGTCAGCCAGTTGCTCTCCAGCACGCCGCGGAGCTGGTCCGTGCGCAGGCTGGTCCCGACGCTCCAGAGCGTGATGTTCAGCCACATCCAGGCGGTCGTCCCGATGACGATGAAGCCCCGGATGTTGTCCGTCCCCGTCGTCCGGACGAACGCCGGCACCCCCTCCCCGCCCGGGCCCGCGAGCGCGCGGCTGCTCAAGAGGTAGATCAACGGGAAGAGCACGGGCCAGATCACGACGCTGAGAACCCAGCTGGGATACCGGGAGAAGACCAGGAGCTCGCGGCGGATGACCGCGGCGACGGCGGTCATGCGTCCTCAGGCTCGCTCATTCATCAGTCCCGCAGCCGCCGGCCTGTGAGATGGATGAACACGTCTTCGAGCGAGGTCTCCACAAGCTGCAGGTGACGGACCTGCGCGCCCCCGCGGTTGATCGCCTCCACGGTCTGGGGGAGCGCGTGCCGCGGGTCGGTGAGGTGCAGGACGAGCTCGCGGCTCCCGTCGCCGCCCGGCGCGCCCACGGACACGCTGCTCACGCCCGCGGTGGCCCGCAGCGCCCCGTCCAGCTCATCCCGCCCGCCCTCGATCTCGACGCGGAGCACCGATCCCTGCCCCAGCGACCGCTTGAGCGCCTGCGGCGTGTCGAGGGCGATGATCCGCCCGTGGTCGATGATCCCGATGCGATCGGAGAGCTGGTCGGCTTCCTCCATGTAGTGCGTGGTGAGGATGATGGTCTTCCCCTCAAAGGCGTGGAGGTGGCGGATCAGCTCACGGATGTTCCTGGCGGCCTGGGGATCGAGCCCCGTCGTCGGCTCGTCCAGGAGCAGCACGGGCGGGTCGTGCACCATGGCCTTGATGAGCGCCAGGCGCTGCCGCATCCCCGTGCTGTAGCGCTCCACCAGGTCGTCCGCGCGGGCCGTGAGCCCCACCCGCTCGAGCAGCTCGGCGATCCGGCCGCGGGCCTGGTCGCGCGGCACCTGGTAGAGCGCGGCGAAGTACTCGAGATTCTCGCGCCCGGTCAGCTTCCAGTACACCGAGCGCTCGCCGGTGAGCACGACGCCCAGGGACCGGCGGACCTCGGTGGGCTGCGCGGCGACGTCATACCCCCACACCCGCGCCGTCCCGCCGGAGGGCACGAGCAGCGTGCAGAGCATGCGGATGGTCGTGGTCTTCCCCGCGCCGTTGGGCCCCAGCAGCCCGAAGATCTCTCCCCGCGCTATGCGGAGATCGATCCCGTCCACGGCCACAATCTCCGAGCGCACGGCGCGCCGGCCGTTGGCGTCCAGGCTGCGGCTGGGGAAGCGCTTCGTCAGGCCGGCGAGCTCGACGGCATGGTCCGGGAGCGGCGTCTTCACTCGACGATGACCTCCACGACGCTGCCCCCGGGCTCGCGCACGTCGACGATGCGCCCCCGCGACGTCCCCTGCTGCACGGCTTTGAGCAGGGTGTCGATGTCGATGCCCCGCTCGGCCAGCCGGGTGCGGGTCTTCTCCGGGATCATCGCGGCGATCGTCGTGGCCAGCCGGGCCGGCAGAGCGACCTGGACCCGGCGCCCGCCGGGCGACCAGACGTGCACCTTGACCGTGCGGGAGAGATCGCCCGCCGGCGACTCGCCCAGCTCGTCGAGGAGCCGGACGCCGTCCTCCGGGGTGATCTTTCCCTCCTTGACCATCTCGAGGATGCGCAGCCGCTCGTTCACGGCCGGCGCTCCCGGAGCTCGATGTCCCCGCTCATCGCGGCCAGGCGGACGGTCGCGCCGGGACCGTTGAGGATGCCCCGCAGGCTGCGCCGGTCGCCGGCGGTCTGCTGCAGCGGGAGCGACGAATGGATGGCGCCTGACCGCGTCGCCGCCTCGATCGTCGCTCGGGCAGAGGCGGGCAGGCTGACCTCGATGTCGCCGCTGACCGTTTCCACGTCGAGCATGCCGTCTGTGAGCTCATCGACGGAGAGCCCCACATCCCCGGCCAGCGTGCGCGCCCGGGCATCGCGGACCACCCCCGCCAGGGCGACGTCGCCGCTCTTCGTCTCCACTCGCACCGTCCCGGCGATCCCGTCGGCGGCCACGTCCCCGTGCACGACGTCGAGCGTGAGATCGCCCACGCCGTTGAGGGCGATGTCGCCGTTGATCACGCGCCCGCGGAGCGCACCGTCCACCTGCCGGGCCGCCACGTCCCCCGAGCGGACATCCAGACGAACATCCCCGCGGACCGCGTTGAGCTGCACGTCTCCGCTGATCACATCCAGGTTGGCTCCGCCCTGCTGGGTCCGGATCTTCACGTCCCCGCTGGCCACCCGCAGGTCAATCTTCCCCCGCAGCCCGTCCGCCGTGACGTCGCCCTTGGCCACGTCCGCGCGCGCGTCCACACCCGCGGGGATCGCCAGCTCGAAGTCCACGCGGCTCCGCCGGTGCGGCAGCATCGGACGCTGTACGGTGATCTCGATCGAGGATCCGTGCCGGCGCACCTCCACGGAGAGCGCCTCCGCCTCCCGCTGGGCCGCGGCGGCGTCGGGCTCAGCGATCCACACACGCTTGACGGCGCGCATGCGCAGCCGATCGTCCGGGGAGACCGTGAGGGCGGCGTCGCCCCAGGCGTTGCGCAGCACGAGCTGCTCACCGGGACGCATGACCTCCTCCGCCGTCGTTTCCGCCCGACCCTCCGTGAGACCCCGCAGCCCGCGCACGACCTGGAAGAAGCCGGGCCGGAGCGCCTCTCCCGCCTGCTTGAGCTCACGCACCACGTCTTTGGGGATGGCCTCCAGGAGCTCTTGAAACACGCTGCGCAGCTCCTGGCGGACGTCAGGCCCGGGGGAGCCCGGCAAGGGCGGCGCGGCGGCGCCCTCTTCGTCGCTCTGCTCGGCCAGTTCCTGGAGGAGCGCGTCGGCTTCCTCGACGGTGATCTTTCCTTCCTTCAACATCCGCAGGACCATCTCGCGCTCGTCGTCCATGGTCGCCCCCGTCACTTCCGCTCGCGCAGCATGCGCAGCGCCTCCTCGGCGGTGAGCTTCCCCGCGTCGAGGTCGTCGAGGATCTCCCGCCGCCGCTTGATCAGATCGGCCTTGCGGTCAGGCTCCACCGCGTACCCCAGCGTCGTCAGGAGCGCGTCGAGCCGCGCCCGCACGGTCGGATAGGACAGGCCGAGCTCGCGCTCCACCTCCTTGATGTTGCCGCGAGCTCTCAGGAACAGCTCGAGAAACGCCAGCTGCTCGGAATCCAGACGGCTGAACTTGGAGAGCTCGAAGTGCCCTTCCACCGCGGTCCCGCAGGAGGTGCACTGGAGCCGCACCGCCTCCAGATCGGAACTACAGACCGGGCACTTCCCGGGCGCCTGCGGCATCCGGCATCATCCTTCCCCCGACCTTGCTCCAGAACCCTTCGCTGCCGCCGTCCTGCCCTGCCTCGGCCAACCGGGCCCGCCGGGCGTCTTCGGCGGCGCGCAGGGCTTCGGCCATCCGCTCAAGCCCCAGACGCTCATTGACATAGTGGTTCATCATGATATTCACCCCAGACTTTCCAATACGCCATGTCGGCTGAGGTGATTATAAGATAGCATTTGATATTCTGTCAATACTGTCTTATAAATACACCGAATCCTCGGACGTATGTTCGTATTCAACGAGGTCAGTGAGCTCGGAGCTTCGATGGGTCCACTCCCTCCTGTTCGAGGAGGCGCCTCTTGAGAGCCACCCCTCCGCGAAGGGAGTACCCGCCGAGACCTCCGTCGCTGCGGACGACCCGGTGGCAGGGAATGACCAGAGGAACAGGGTTGCGCGCGCAGGCTGTGCCCACTGCCCGGGTGGCACCCGGATGGCCGATCTCTTCGGCGATGGCGCGATAGGTCCGGACTTCGCCCCGGGGGATGCGGCGCAGTTGCTCGAGCACGCGCCGCTGAAACGGTCCGACGCGGGAGAGATCGACGGGTCCTGGATACCAGGCGAAATCGGCGAGGAACGTCCGGAGGCCGTCCAGCAGATCCGGCGGAGGCTGCGGGTCACGCGAGGCGTCCGCGCCGAGGCGGGCGCGCAGCGTCTTGACGAAGGCCGCATCACCCGGCGCCAGGTCGAGGCAGGCGACGCCCCGGTCGGTGTAGGCCACGTACACGTCGCCGAGCGGGGTCGGAAGCGACGTGAAACGCACGGCCCGGGCAGCGGATGCCGTCCGGACACGCCCCTGCCCTGTCTGCGCCAGCACGAACTCCGCCAGGCCGGCCTCGGTCAGCTTCGTGATCGCGGCTGCGGGCTTCCCCCGCACGGTGACGATCACCGGCTCGCCGGCCACGACGTCCCGGAGCAGCTCGTTGGTACGGTTCTTCAGCTCGACGGTATTGACCACGCGCATGGGAGCCTCCTCGTGGGCCTGCCGGGGGCAGGCGCCGCATCGCATAGAATAGCTATAATCACGGCTATTCTATGGCCGGCGTCTCCGGCCGTCAAGAGGGCGGCGCTGCTGCCGGCTCCTACCGGACCGCCTCGTCGCGGTAGCGGACATCGGGGTGCTCGGCCAGATAGTCCACGACCTGCTGCGCAAGCTTGGCCCCGACGATCTGGGCGATCTGCTCCACCGTGGCCTGGCGGATGGCGCGCACCGATCCAAAGTGGCGGATGAGGTCGCGCTTGCGCTTCTCCCCGATCCCCTTGATCTCGTCGAGCACCGAGAAGACGATCCGCCGCTCGCGGAGCTTCCGGTGATAGGCGTTGGCGAAGCGGTGGGCTTCATCGCGGATCCGCTGCAGGAGCTGCAGCGAGTGCGAGTCTCGGGGCAGCGCCAGGGGGTCGGGGCGGGCGACCGTGACGACCAGCTCTTCTTGTTTGGCCAGGCCCACCGCCGGGATCATGTGATTGTACTCGAAGAACACTTCCAGCGCCGCGTTGAGCTGCCCCCGCCCGCCGTCGATGAGGATGAGGTCGGGGAGCACCGACCACTTCACGCGCACCGGCTCGTCGCGGTCGAGCCGCTCCTGCTCCTCCCGGCCCAGGGCGAACCGCCGCTTGAGCATCTCCTGGAGCATGGCGTAGTCGTTGGGGCCCTCCGTCCACTTCATCTTGAACCGGCGGTAATCTCGCTTCAGCGGCCGGCCCCCCTCGAAGACGACCATGGAGCCGACCGATTCCCCGGCCTGGAAGTTGCTGATGTCGTACGCCTCGATGCGGAACGGCGGGGTCTCCAGCTGGAGGATCTCCTGGAGCTCCTTCACGGCCGCCCCTTCGAGCCCGGCGCGCCGGGCCCGCTCGTGCTGGAGGAACAACGCCGCGTTCTCCGCGGCCATCTCCACCAGATGCTTCTTGTCCCCGCGCTGCGGGACGTGCACCTCCACCGCGCCGCCCCGGCGCTCGCCGAGCCAGGACTCGATGAGACCCGCGTCCTCCACGGCTTCGGAAAGCAGCACCTCCGGCGGGACGGTCGGCGCGTCCTGATAGTACTGGGTGATGAACTCGCGGAGCACCTCGGCGGCGGTCGCGCCCTGAGCGCCCTCCAGGATGAAGTGCTCCTGGCCCTGGAGGCGGCCGGCCCGGACGAAGAACGCCTGGACGCAGGCCAGATTGCCGGCCTGCGCGAGGGACATCACGTCGCGGTCCTCCAGCCCCACGGTGGCGATGCGCTGCTTCTCGTAGACCGCGTCCATGGCCTGGATCTGATCGCGCAGCTGCGCGGCCCGCTCGAATTCCAGCGCCGCCGCCGCCTCCTCCATCTCCCGGCGCAGCTCGTCCAGCAGCGACGCGGCGCGCCCTTCCAGGAACATCGCGGCCCGGCGGACCTGCTCGGCGTACGCGTCCGCGGTCGCCCCCCACGCCACGCACGGCGCGGTGCACTGCCCGATGTAGTAGTCCAGGCACGGCCGGGGCAGATCGCGCGTGATCTCGATGTTGCAGGAACGCAGCTTGAAGAGCTTGCGGATGGTGCGGATGGTCCGGCGGACGAGCTTGGGCTCGTGGTAGGGATACGGCCCGAAGTACCGGCCGCCGTCCCGGATCACGCGCCGGGTCATGAGGATCTTGGGGAAGTCCTCACTGGTGATCTTCACGTAGGGGAAGGCCTTGTCGTCGGCCATCCGCACGTTGAAGAGCGGGCGGTGGCGTTTGATCAGGTTGGTCTCGAGGATGAGCGCCTCGACCTCGTTCTCGCAGGCGATGACCTCGAAGTCCGCGATGCGGCTCATCAGGTGCCGGATGCGGGGGCTCTCCAGATGGCCGCTCTCCTGGAAGTACTGGCGGACGCGCGAGCGCAGCGCGGCGGCCTTGCCGACGTAGATCACCCGCCCGGCGGCATCCTTCATCAGGTACACTCCGGGCCGGGCGGGGACGAGCTTGAGCTTGTCGTCGAGGCTGGAAACGGTCACGGTATCACCATAGTACAGGGATGCCTGGTGCACGTGGGGGGACGGACGCGCGCCGTCCCCCCTCACACTTCCCCCTGCGCGGGCTACAGCGCGCGCAGCAGGGCGCCCAGCCGCTGGAGGCCCGCCTCAAGCGCGGCGGCCTCCATGCCGATCCCCACGCGCAGGTGGCCGTCCATCTTGAAGTGGTCGCCCGGCACCACGAGCACGCTCTGCTCTTTGCGGAGCCGGTTGGCCAGGTCGGTGGAGTTGACGGGGGCGTGGTAGCGCAGGTAGGCGATCGCCCCGGCGCGGGGCGGCGTCCAGGACACCAGCCCCTCCAGCGGCTCGGCCCATCGCGCCAGCGTGGAGAGGTTCTCGGTGAGGATCCCCCGCGTGCGGGAGAGCAGCCGCTGCCGCGTGCGGGGGGTTAGCGCAAGGCGCGCCAGGTGGTCGCTGAGCAGGTTCGGACCGATGCTGGTGAAGTCGTGGTAGGCCCACACGGTGTCGATGAGCGCATGCGGCGCGAGAATCCACCCCACCCGCAGCCCGGGAAGCCCGTAGGCCTTGGAGAGCCCCCCGGTGACGGCCACCTTCGGATACCGGCCCCAGAACGACGGGGTGGGCCCCCCGTCCCGTTCCGCCCCCCGGTACACCTCATCGGCGACCACCCAGGCATCCACGCGGGCCGCCGCGGCGCAGACGGCATTCATCGTCTCGACCGGCAGCACCGCGCCGGTGGGATTGTTGGGGTTGCAGACGACGATCGCCTTCGTGCGCGGCGTGATCAGCGCGGCCAGCTCGTCCGGATCGGCGGCCCAGCGTCCCGACGGACGCAGCTGCTCGCCTTCCGGCTCCGGGCGGAGCCACCACTCACGCACGGTCCCGGCCCAGGCCCGCGCCAGCAGCGGCAGCTGCATGTAGTTGGGGAGCATGACGACCACGTCGTCGCCGGCGTCCAGCAGCGCCCAGGCCACGAGGAAGTTCGCTTCCGCGGTCCCCGTGGTAACGAGCACATGCTCCGGCCCGGCGCCGCTGTACAGCCCGGCGATCTCCCGCCGCAGCTCGGGGCTGCCGTTGGTGTGGCCGTAGCCCAGGGGCTGGTGGGCGAGCACTTCCTGGATCCAGGTGTGGTCGGCCAGGCCCGCCAGGGTAAGGGGACGGATGCCGCTCTCTGAAAGGTTGTAGTCCACGGTCGTGTCCCACGTGGACTGGAAACGCTCCATCTCGAAGCGATCGACCTTCATGGGACCGCCTCCCGGCTCATCGCTTGCGGCCGTTTCCGCGTCCGTTGCGCCGCCTGCCGTTGCCCGCGAGGACGAGCTCCCGGGAGCCCGTGAGGGTGCGTCGGAGGAACTGCCCGGTGTACGAGTGGCGCTGCGCGGCGACCTCTTCCGGCGTCCCTTCCGCGATGATCTGGCCGCCGAGCTCGCCCCCCTCGGGGCCGAGATCGATGATCCAATCGGCCGTCTTGATGACGTCCAGGTTGTGTTCGATGACGATGACGGTGTTCCCCGCGTCCACCAAGCGGTGCAGCACCTGCAGCAGCCGCTCCACGTCGGCGAAGTGCAGCCCGACGGTGGGCTCGTCCAGGATGTAGACGGTCTTCCCCGTGTCGCGCCGGGAGAGCTCGGTGGCCAGCTTGACCCGCTGGGCCTCGCCCCCCGACAGCGTGGTCGCGGGCTGGCCCAGGTGCACGTAGCCCAGGCCGACGTCGTGCAGCGTCTGCAGCTTCTTCCGGATGCGGGGCACGTTCTCGAAGTAGCTCAAGGCCTCCGTGACCGTCATCTCCAGCACGCCGGCGATGCTCTTGCCCTTGTAGAGGACCTCCAGGGTCTCCCGGTTGTACCGTTTCCCCTTGCAGACCTCGCACGGCACGTAGACGTCGGGGAGAAAGTGCATCTCGATGCGCACGATCCCGTCGCCCTCGCACGCCTCGCACCGCCCGCCCCGCACGTTGAAGGAGAACCGGCCCGGGCCGAAGCCGCGCACCCGGGCGTCGGGCGTCTGGGCGAAGAGATCGCGGATGAGGTCGAAGGTCTTCGTGTAGGTGGCCGGGTTGCTCCGCGGCGTGCGCCCGATCGGGGACTGGTCGATGTTGATGACCTTGTCGATGAGCTCCAGGCCGTCGATCCGGGTGTGCGCGCCGGGCCGGACCCGCGTGCCGTGGAGCTTCGAGGCCAGCGCGCGGTAGAGGATTTCGTCCACGAGCGTGGACTTGCCCGATCCGGAGACCCCCGTGACCGCGGCGAAGACGCCGAGCGGGAAGCGCACGTCGATGTCCTTCAGGTTGTGCTCCCGCGCGCCGCGCACCACCAGCGCCTGGCCGTTCTGCGCCCGCCGCCGGGGCGGGATGGGGATGACCCGCCGCCCGGAGAGGTACGCGCCGGTGAGCGACTCCTGCGACCGGGCGATCGTCTCCGGCGTGCCGGAGACGACGACATGGCCCCCCAGCGCCCCGGCCCCCGGACCGATGTCGATCACCCAGTCCGCGGCCCGGATCGTCTCCTCGTCATGCTCGACCACGAGGATGGTGTTCCCCAGGTCACGCAGGGACATGAGCGTGTCGATCAGCCGGCGGTTGTCGCGCTGGTGCAATCCGATGCTGGGCTCGTCCAGGACGTAGAGCACGCCCATGAGGCCGGACCCGATCTGGGTCGCCAGCCGGATGCGCTGGGCTTCTCCGCCCGACAGCGTGGTCGCCGTGCGGTCCAGCGTCAGGTAGTCCAGCCCCACGTTCACGAGGAACCCGAGCCGTGACTTGATCTCCTTAAGGATCTGCGCCGCGATGAGGCGTTCCCGCTCCGTGAGCGTGAGGACGTTGAAGAAGTCCAGGGCCTGGCGGACCGTGAGCGACGTGAGCTCGGCGATGGTCCGCCCCCCCACGCGCACGCTCAAGGACTCGGGCTTGAGCCGCGCGCCGCGGCAGGTCGGGCAGGGGAGCGTCGTCATGTACTGCTCGTACTCCTCGCGCATGTACTCGGAGTCGGTCTCCTTGTACCGGCGCTCCAGCTGGTTGAGCACGCCCTCGAACTTCGTCTCGTAGATCCGCAGCGCGCCCCATTTGTTGTGGTAGCGGACGCGGAACGCCTGGGTGGACCCCTGCAGCAGCACCTCCAGGAACGACTTGGGGAGCTTCCGCAGCGGCGTCTTCATGTCCACGCGGTACGCGGCGGCCAGCGACTGCAGGAGCTCGTAGTAGTACTCGCTGGTGGAGCTGGCCCAGGGCACCACCGCGCCGTCGCTCAGCGACTTGTCCAGATCCAGGACCAGGTCGGGATCGAACTCCTGCTTGAACCCCAGGCCGCTGCAGGTCGGACACGCCCCGTACGGGCTGTTGAAGGAGAACACCCGCGGCTCGATCTCCGGCAGCACGGACCCGTGGTCCGGGCAGGCGAACAGCTGGCTGAAGACGAGCAGCCCTTCGTTGGGATCGGTATTCGCCCGCCGCCGCTTCCCGTTGCCCGTCCCCCGCTCCCCGTTGCGCTCTTCCGCGACGTCGACATAGACCATTCCCTGGCCGAGCTTGAGGGCGGTCTCGAGCGAGTCGGCCAGCCGCGTCTTCACGTCGGGATGGACGACGATGCGGTCGACGACGACCTCGATGCTGTGCTTCTTGTTCTTGTCGAGGGGGATCTCCTCACCGAGCTCATAGACGATCCCGTCCACGCGGACCCGGACGAACCCCTGGCGGCGCAGGTCGTCGAACAGCTGCCGGTACTCTCCCTTGCGCCCCCGCACCACCGGCCCCAGGACCTGGATGCGCGACTCCTCCGGCAGCGCCAGGATGCGGTCCACGATCTGCTCGCGGGTCTGCCGGCTGATCGGCCGGCCGCAGACGGGACAGTGCGGCTGGCCGGCCCGCGCGTAGAGCAGCCGCAGGTAGTCGTAGATCTCGGTGACGGTGCCGACCGTGGACCGCGGGTTCCGGGGGGCGCCCTTCTGGTCGATGGACACCGCCGGCGAGAGCCCGTCGATGTGATCCACGTCGGGCTTCTCCATCAGCCCCAGGAACTGCCGGGCGTAGGCCGACAAAGACTCGACGTACTTCCGCTGCCCTTCGGCGTAGATGGTGTCGAAGGCCAGCGACGACTTCCCGGACCCCGAGATGCCCGTGAGCACGACGAACCGGTCGCGCGGGATCTCGACGGTGACGTTCTTCAGGTTGTGCTCGCGGGCCCCGCGAACGACGATCTTGTCCTGTGGCATGTCATCGCGAGGCCGAAGGCCGACGCGATCCTCCTCTTAGACTCCTCTCGACGACCGGTGCCCCCAGCGGCCGCCCGGCCCACCTCGCCCGCGGCCTCGTCCAGGCCCACCCGCCCGTCGCCCACCCCGCGCGCCGGCGAAGAACGGCTCGCCCAACCCCTTGCGCAGCTCGGTCACCTGGTCGCGCAGCACCGCAGCCTTCTCAAACTCCAGATTCGCCGAGGCCCGGCGCATCTCGCGCTCCAGCGAGTCGATCGTCTGCTCCAGCTCCTGCGGCGAGAGCATGAGCAGCCGCGCGATGTCCCAGGGCACCTTGGCCCGCTGGGTCTCGGCCAGCTTGATCAGCTCGTTCGCCGTCAGCATCTCCTCCGACGGTGTGTAGGTGTCGATCTCCTCCGCCACCTGGGCCAGGTCGATGAGGTCGCGGATCGGCTTGACGATCGATGCCGGCGTGATGCCGTGCTCCTCGTTGTACTTGAGCTGGATCTCGCGCCGGCGGTTGGTCTCGGCGATCGCCCGGGTCATCGAGTCAGTGACCTCATCCGCGTACAGGATGACCCGCCCACCGAGATGCCGCGCCGCGCGGCCCATGGTCTGGATGAGCGAGGTCTCCGACCGCAGGTACCCTTCCCGGTCGGCGTCCAGGATGGCCACCAGCGAGACCTCCGGCAGGTCCAGCCCCTCGCGCAGGAGGTTGATGCCCACGAGCACGTCGTAGGTGCCCAGCCGCAGGTCCTTGAGGATCTGCACCCGGTCCAGCGTCTGCACCTCGGCGTGCAGGTAGTGCACCTTGAGGCCCATCTCCTGGAGATAGGCGGTCAGATCTTCGGCCATCCGCTTGGTCAGCGTCGTGACGAGGGTCCGCTCGCCTTTCTCGACCTGGGCCTTGATCTCCGCGATGAGGTCGTCGATCTGCCCCTTGGCGGTGCGCACCTCCACCTGCGGGTCCACCAGGCCCGTGGGCCGGACGATCTGCTCCACCACCTGCGCGCTCACCTGGCGTTCGTACTCGGCCGGCGTGGCGGAGACGAAGATGACCTGGTTGATGAGCCCGTCGAACTCCTCCCAGGCCAGCGGCCGGTTGTCGAACGCGCTGGGCAGCCGGAAGCCGAAGTCCACCAGGTTGCGCTTGCGCGACCGGTCGCCCTCCAGCATCCCGTGCACCTGCGGCACGGTGACGTGGCTCTCGTCGATGAACATCAGGTAGTCTTTCGGGAAGTAGTCGAGGAGGCAGCCGGGCCGTTCGCCCGGCTGCCGGCCGTCCAGATGGCGGGAATAGTTCTCGATGCCGGGGCAGTACCCCACCTCGCGGAGCAGTTCCATGTCGTACTTGGTCCGAAACTCCAGCCGCTGCGCCTCCAGCAGCTTGCCCTGCGCCTTGAACCAGTCCGAGCGCTCGCGCAGCTCCTCCTGGATGGTCACCAGCGCCCGCTCCAGGCGCTCGTCCGTGGTGACCCAGTGCTTGGCGGGCCAGATCGCCACCGCGGACTTCTCCTCGATGACCTCCCCGGTGAGCGGATCGAGCTCCATGATCCGGTCCACCTCATCGCCGAACAGCTCGATCCGCACGGCCCGGTCTTCGTAGGCCGGGTGGACCTCGATGACGTCGCCGCGCACCCGGAAGCGCCCGCGGGCGAAGTCGATGTCGTTGCGCTCGTACTGGATGTCCACCAGCCCGCGGAGGATCTCCTCGCGGGAGCGGCGCTCGCCCTTGCGCACCAGGACCATGACTTCCTTGTAATCCTCGGGCCGGCCCAGCCCGTAGATGCAGGACACCGAGGCGACGACGATGACGTCGCGCCGCTCCATGAGCGCCTTCGTGGAGGCGTGGCGCAGCCGGTCGATCTCGTCGTTGATCGAGGCGTCCTTGGCGATGTAGAGGTCGGTCTGGGGGACGTAGGCCTCGGGCTGATAGTAGTCGTAGTAGGAGACGAAGTAGCGCACGGCGTTCTTCGGGAAGAACTCCCGGAACTCGCTGTACAGCTGCGCGGCCAGCGTCTTGTTGTGGGCGAGGACCAGCGTCGGCTTCTGGATCTCCTGGATCACGAGCGCCGCGGTGAGCGTCTTCCCACTACCCGTGACTCCGAGCAGCGTCTGCGCGCGATGCCCGGCGCGAACGCCCGAAACGAGCTGTTCGATGGCCGCCGGCTGGTCGCCGCGGGGCTGCATGTCGGTGACGAGCTCAAAGCGCTGGGACACTGCGGGCTACCCTCCGGCGGGAGTGCATAAAGTCAGTATACCATCGCGCGAAAAACGGGGTCCACGGGTCCCCCTCAGGGCCAGCAAGAGGGTGTTCGGTAGGGGCGGCCCAGACGGCGAGGGGTCGCCTCCTCAGCCGGGCCACGCAGTCGCCGGGACCCGGCTCAGCGCAGCCAGCGCGCCGTGTATCCCGATCGTTCGGCCAGGTCGAGCAGGTCCTGGCCGGCGTCCGCGATGTCCGTTCTGGGGTTCACCGAAGATGTGGCGGACTGAAGGAACGACCTCCGGAACAGCATCGGCGGGCCGTCTCCGACGACGACCATCACAACCTTAGGATCGGCAAACTCGTGGACCGCGTCGACCTGCGTCAGCGGCGATGCATCCCGGCGCCGGTCGGATGGCGCGAGGTAGAGCACATCGGTGTCACCCTGACCTGCGGCGGCGACCAGCGACCCCAGGTTGGTGAATGATTCCCACGAGATCGCCTGCACGGTCAGGCCCGAGGCATCGGGCCGCCGCGGGTCAAGCCGCCGCCGCAGCCCGGAGACCATGGCCCGGAACTCCCCGTGCAACACGCCCTCCACGCCGAACGCCTCCCGAAAGGCAGCCGACCCGCGCTCGAGCTGACGCATGGCTGCCTTCGGATCGCGTGGCTCCAGGGCGCGGACCTCGGCCAGGAACGCCTCGGCGTCACCCACGGCGCCGGCCCGCCTGCTCGGCGTCCTCTTGAAGATCCCGCCACAGGGCCTCCACCTGGCGGCGGGTGTCTGCAATGCTGCCGGTGTTGTCGATGACCCAGTCCGCGTCGGCCGCCTTCAGCGCCACCGGCCGCTGCGCGTCCAGCCGGCGCTGGGCCTCCTCCCGGCTGAGGCCGTCACGCGCCGTCATCCGGCTCATCTGGAGCTCCGGCGTGGCGCGGACCACGATGACCGCGTCGAGATCGAACGTCTCGGGCCCGGAGGTATCCAGGAGCAGCGGGATGTCCACGATGACCGTGGCCTCGGGCGAGGTCCGGCGGATCGCTTCGATCTCATCCCAGATACGCCGCCGGATCGCGGGGTGCGTGATCGCGTTGAGCCGGGCGCGGGCGGCCGGGTCGTCGAACACGATCCGTCCAAGCCGCCGGCGGTCCAGCGTCCCGTCGGAGGCGACCACCGCCGGCCCGAAAGCCTCCACGATCGCCCGGAAGGCGTCCGTGCCGGGGCGGACCACGTCCCGCGAGACCTGATCGGCTTCGATCACCCGGGCGCCGAGCTCACGGAACATCCCGGCCACGAGGGTGACACCGGAGGCGATCCCTCCGGTGAGGCCGATGACCTTCATCGGCCCGCTCCCTTCGCCGGCGTCCCGACCCCGCGCCACCGGCTCACTGGAGGGGATCCATGTCGCGCCAGTTCCGGCCCAACCGGAGGTCCACCCGCAGGGGCACGGCTAAGGTGAAGGCGCCCTCCATCACCTGCTTGACCTGCGGGGCGATGCGCCGCGCGTCGGGCTCCGGTCCTTCGAACAGGAGCTCGTCGTGGACGTGCAGGGTCATCCGCACCTCGGGATGCGCGGGGAGGACGTCCCGCCCGAGTGTGACCATCGCCGTCTTGATGATGTCGGCCGTGCTGCCCTGGATGGGCGTGTTGATGGCGGTGCGCTCCGCGGCTTCGCGGATGGGGCGGTTCCGCGTCAGCACCTCCGGGATGTAGCGCCGGCGGTTCATGATGGTGGTCACGTATCCGTCCCGGCGGCACTGCTCCACGATGTCCCGCATGTACTGCCGGACCTTGGGGTACTTCGCGTAGTACTGCTCGATGTAGGCCTTGGCTTCCGCCCTGCCGATGCCCAGCTGGGCGGCCAGGCCGAACTCGCTCATCCCGTACGCGACACCGAAGACGATGGTCTTCGCCCGCCGCCGCAGCTCCGGCGTGACGGCGCCGCGGGGCACGCCGAAGACCTCCGCCGCGGTCACGGCATGGACGTCGTCGTTGCGCTGGAACGCGTCGAGCAGGCCCGAGTCGCCCGTGATATGGGCGAGCACCCGCAGGTCGATCTGTGAGTAGTCGGCGGCCAGCAAGACGTGCCCGGGCCCGGCCACGATAGCCCGGCGAATCTTCCGGCCCTCCTCCGTGCGGATGGGAATGTTCTGGAGATTGGGATCGGTGGTGATGATGCGGCCGGTGGCGGCCACCGTCTGGTTGAACGTGGCATGGACCCGGCCGGTCTGCGGATTGATGAGCGCCGGCAGAACATCCACGTAGGTCTGCTTGAGCTTGCTGAGCTCCCGGTGGGCCAGGAGCTTGGCGACGATCTCGTGCTGCGGGGCGAGCTGCTCCAGGACCTCCGCGTCCGTGGAGTACCCCGTTTTGGTCCGCTTGAGGGCGGGGAGCTGGAGCTTCTCGAAGAGCACGAAGCCGAGCTGCTTGGGCGAGCCGATGTTGAACTCCATCCCGGCCAGCCGGTAGATGTCCGCGGTGAGCTCGGCGAGGCGGCGCTCGAGCTCTCCGGTCAGGTCTCGGAGGTAGGGGACGTCCACCGCCACGCCCGCCGCCTCCATGTCCGCGAGCACCTCCACCAGCGGCATCTCGGTATCTCGAAACAGGGCGTAGACGTCGCGCTCCTGCATCCGTTCCGTCATCACGCCGCGCAGACGGCCGAGCACGTCGGCCGCCTCGCACGCCTCCGCGGCGGGATCGCGCCCCAGGCCCAGACCGCCCTGGATGTCCTCGCGTCCGCCCGCCGCGCCGTCCGCCTCACCCCCCGCCTCGTCCGCCCGGAGGCGCCACCCGAGGAACTCCCAGGCCGCCGTGCCGACCGTGTGGGACCGCCGCCCGGGATTCATCAGATACGACGCGACGGCGACGTCGAAGTCAAGCCCGCGAGGCCGAAGGCCGAAGCGCCGCAGGGTATGCAGATCCGCCTTGACATCCGCGCTCGTTTTGGGCGTATCGCCTTCCAGCAGCGGCACGAGCTCGGGAGGGATCTCATCGGCGACGGGCAGGTAGACGGCATCGCCCGGGGCCGCGGAGACGGCGATACCGGTCAGCCTGGCCACCAGCGGATGGCCGTCCTCCCGCGCCAGGGACACGCCCAGCGCGCCGGCGCCGGCGGACGCCTCCGCCAGTTCGGCGGCCGCGGCGGCCGTCCGGTGCGCATCCTGGGGCCGTGGCTCCGGAACAACGCCCACCCGGTCGATCAAGCTCTTGAACTCGAGGGCGCTGAACAGCTCGCGCACGCGGGCGCGGTCGGGCGGGCGCCGGCGGAGGTCGTCCCACGACCAGTCCAGCGGCACGTCCGTGACGATCGTGGCCAGGTGCTTGCTCTGCAGCACCTGCTCGGCGTGCTCCTTCAATGCGCCCTGCAGCTTGGGGGGAAGCTGATCGAGGTGCTCCAGCAGGTCCTCGATCTCGCCGAACTGCTGGATGAGCTGGGAGGCGGTCTTTTCGCCGACCCCCGGGACGCCGGGGATGTTGTCGGTGGTGTCGCCCTTGAGGCCCTTGTAGTCGGGCAGCCGGACCGGATCGAAGCCGAAGCGCGCGCGGACCTTCGCGCCGTCATAGACCACCGTCTCGCTGATGCCCCGGCTGGTCATCATCACCCGGATAGATCCGTCCACGAGCTGCAGGCAGTCGAGGTCCCCGGTGACGATGAGCACGTCGAAGCCGTCCGCGGCGGCGCGCCGCGCCATGGTGCCCAGGACGTCGTCGGCCTCGTAGCCGGCGACCTCGTAGATGGGGACGGCCAGCGCCTCGAGGATCTCCTTGGAGGTCTGCAGCTGCGGCCGGAGGTCGTCCGGCATGCGCTGCCGCGTGGCCTTGTACTCCTTGAACGCCTCGTGGCGGAAGGTCGGCACGGCCTTGTCGTAGGCGGCGGCAAGGTAGTCCGGCCGCTCCTCGTCGAGGATCTTGAGCAGCATGCTCGTGAAGCCGTAGACGGCGTTCGTGGGCCGGCCGCCGGTGGTGGTGAAGTACGGCAGGGCGAAGAACGCCCGGTAGACCAGGCCGTTCGCGTCGATGAGGACGATCTTGCGTCCGGGGGACCCCGCCGAGGCCATCTCGTATATTGTAGTACCAGTCCACGAGCGATGCGACCCGCTACGCGCTACGCCAAGAGCGGCGATGTCAACATCGCCTATCAGGTAGTCGGAGACGGCCCGCGCGACCTCGTCTTCGTCATGGGTTGGGTCAGCCATCTCGAGGTCTTGTGGGACAACCCGGCCGTCGTCCGCTTCATGGACCGGCTGGCGTCGTTCTCCCGGCTGGTGCTCTTCGACAAGCGGGGCACGGGGATGTCGGACCGGGTGCCCGTTCGCGACCTGCCCACCCTCGAGCAGCGGATGGATGACGTGCGCGCGGTGATGGATGCGGCGGGAATCCCGCGCGCGGCCCTCTTCGGCGTCTCGGAAGGCGGGCCGATGAGCGCGCTGTTCGCCGCCACCTATCCGGACCGGACGGCGGCGCTCGTCATCTACGGCTCTTACGCCAAGCGGCTGTGGGCGCCTGACTACCCGTGGGCCCCGACCCCGGAGGAGCGGCAGAAGTTCTACGACCTGATCGAGCACGGCTGGGGCGGGGAGATGGATATCGCTACGCTGGCCCCCAGCGCAGCCGCCGAGCCCAGCGCGCGGGAGTGGCTCGCCCACTACTTCCGGTCCGCGGCGAGCCCCGGGGCCGCACTGGCCCTCGCCAGGATGAACACGCAGGTGGACATCCGGCCCATCCTGCCGGCCATCCGCGTTCCGACGCTCATCCTCCATCGCACAGGCGACCTGGACAGCGACGTGGGCGGCGCCCGGTGGATGGCGCAGCAGATCCCCGCCGCGAAGTACGTGGAGCTTCAAGGGAACGACCACGTCCCCTGGAGAGGGGATCAAGACGCGATCCTGGACGAGGTGGAGGAATTCCTCACCGGCGTCCGCCGCGGCCCGGAGCCCGATCGCGTGCTGGCCACCGTGCTGTTCACCGACATCGTGGGGTCCACACCGCGGGCGGCGGCGTTGGGGGACCGGCGTTGGCGGGAGGTGCTGGACACACACCACCGTGCCGTCCGGCGCGAGCTGGAGCGATTCCGGGGACGGGAGGTGGACGCCGCGGGCGACGGCTTCCTGGCCGTCTTCGATGGTCCGGCGCGCGCGGTCCGGTGCGCCGCGGCGGCCGCCGCCGCGGTCAAGAGCTTAGGGCTGGAGATCCGGGCGGGCGTTCATACGGGCGAGGTGGAGCTGATGGGGGCCGGCGTCGGAGGCATCGCTGTTCACATCGGCGCCCGCGTCGCGGCACTCGCCGGACCGGGGGAGATCCTGGTCTCCAGCACGGTGAAGGACCTCGTCTCGGGGTCCGGGATCGAGTTCGCGGACCGCGGCATCCACACGCTCAAAGGAGTGCCGGGCGAATGGCGTATCTTCGCCGCACGCGTGTGACCCGCGCCGGCGGCGCCGGCCCGGCCTGATCATCGTCCCGCCGCCACCGCAGGGCCCGCAGCCAGATCGCCGTCACCACAAGCAGGTTGACGGCCACAAACGCGATGAACCCCATCGCCGGCGCGCCTCCTCCACGGCCTCCAGATCGTAAGCATGGAGGACCGGGGGCCGGGTGCCATCGGGCGGGCGTCCTGCCTGCCCGCCGTCCGACGCCCCGCAAAGCCGGGACCGCGGAGGGCCCTACACCGGCAAGGCGGAATCGCCGGCGCGCCCGTCAGGCTGGTGCGCCAGGCCGCGGAGGATGCGGACACGCTCACGGAGCGGCGGGTGCGTGTTGAACAGGTTGGCAAACGTCGTGACCCCCGACGACGGAGGATCCACGGGATTCAAGACAAACAGATGCTGGACTCCCCGGTACGCAACGTCAAAGCGATCGGGATCGCCGGCGATCTTCTCGAGGGCATCGGCCAGCGCACCCGGATTTCGAGTCAGCTCCGCGCCGCCCAGATCGGCCAGGTACTCCCGGCGTCTCGAGACGGCCATCTGGATGATCCGGGCCAGCAGCGGCGCGAGGACGGCCAGGAGGATCCCGATCACGAGGATCACCGCCTCGCCCTTCGAGTCCGAGTGATCCCGCGAGGTTCGGATCTCGCCGCTGCGCGCCGTGTGCCAGAAGATGTCGCTCATGGTGACGATGGTACCCACGAGGACGGCGACGACGACGGCGTAGAGCGTGTCCCGATGACGGACGTGCGACATCTCGTGCGCGACGACGGCCTGGAGCTCGTTTCGCGTGAGCCTCTCCAGGAGCCCCGTAGTGACGGCGAGGGCGGCGTTGCTGGGATCACGGCCTGTGGCCAGGGCGTTGGACGCGGGCGAATCGATAACGTAGACGCGGGGCACCGGCAGGCCCGATGCGATGGCCATCTCTTCCGTCACGTTCATGAGCTCCCGGTGCCGGTCGGGCTCGGCCGGACGGGCACGGAGCAATCCCAGGACGATCCCATCGCCGGAGAAATACGCGGCCAGTGACGACGTCGCCGCGATCACGAAGCCGATCATCGCCGCCGGGATCCCGAAGTCCCAAATCTGCCCCAGGAACCAGGCCGTGGCCGTCAGCAGCACGACCACGGACGTCATGGAGACCCAGGTGGCAAGCACGTTGCGGTCGATCCGCTCCTGCAGGTGCAGGGCGTGACCCGGGACCGCCATCTCAGAACGTGACCTGCTGGACTTCCCGCTGCACGGCGTCGATCTCGAGGTACTCGGCGGGCCGGAAGCCGAACCGGGCGGCGAGCACGGCGGAGGGGAACTGCTCTGTCTTGGTGTTGTAGACGCGCACGGAGTCGTTGTAGTACTGCCGGGCGAAGGCCACCTTGTTCTCGGTCGCCGTCAGCTCTTCCATCAACGACCGGAAGTGCTGGTCGGCTTTGAGGGCGGGATAGGCTTCGGCCACCGCGAAGAGCGACCGCATCGCCGGCGCCAGTTGCGTGTCCGCGCTGGCGACGTCGCGCGGGCTCCCCGCCGTCAGCGCCGCGGCCCGGATCCTGGCGATCTGCTCGAAGAGGTCTCGCTCGTGCCTGGCATACCCGCGCACGGTTTCGACGAGGTTGGGGATCAGCTCGTACCGGCGCTTCAACTGCACGTCGATCTGCGCCCAGGCGCCGGCCACGATGTTCCGCCACTTCACCAGCCCGTTGTAGAGAAGCAGGAGCCACAGGGCGAGGATCCCCAGCAGCACGAGGAGGTAACCCGCCGGGGTCATCCTCCCGGCCGCCCCCGCGCCCTGCGCACGATCCTTTCCACCTCACCCGGCCCTATGCGGTTATCCAGGCGGGATCCTCTTCGTTACCGTCGTGGTGCCGGGGGTGGGAGTCGAACCCACACGGGCCTTGCGGCCCACGGGATTTTGAGTCCCGCGCGTCAGCCAGTTCCGCCACCCCGGCAGTGTCCACGCCATTATACCAACTCGGTCTGGAACGAGTTAGAGGAACGTAAGGATATCATCCCTCTTCCCGCAGGAATCTAAAGTAACGTAGGGGAACATAGCAGCTGTCATGGACAACTTCATCACAGCGAAGCAGGCGGCGCAACTCCTCCGGCTTCACGTGAAGCGGATCCAGGCCCTTGCCCGGGCGGGACGCATCCCGGCGACGCGCGTGGGGCGGAAGTGGCTGTTCAGCCGGGCCGCGCTCGAAGCCCGGTTCGGATCGCACGAGGCCCCCCAGGCGCGGGTCGAGATCAGCGGCCGGAACCAGCTGCGGGGAACGGTGGCGCAGGTCACGCTGGGGGACATCATGGCGGAAGTCCGCGTGCGCATCGGGGACCAGGAGGTGGCCTCCATCATCACGCGGTCGTCGGCCGAGCGGCTTGGGTTGAAGGCCGGCGATGCCGTGCTGGCGATCGTCAAGGCCACCGACGTCATGATCGGCCGCCCGTGAGAACGCTCCGCCCCTTCGCGTGACGACTCCCCTCCCGTGAGGAATCCCGTCGGGTGAGGATCCCCCTTCGCGCCGGCACCCGCCAGGACGGCGGCCCGTCGCGTCCGTCTCTCCGCATCGACCGCAACGAGCTGGCCGGCGCGTTCGGCGACATCGGCACCGACCTCCCGCTCATCGTCGGCATGATCCTCGCGGCGGGATTGGACAGCGCCAGCGTGCTGATCATGTTCGGGGCGATGCAGGTCTTCACCGGGCTGCTCTACCGCATGCCGATGCCCGTGCAGCCGCTGAAGGCGATGGCCGCCATCGTCATCACGGGAAAAGTCGCCGGCAGCGTCCTCTACGGCGGGGGGCTCGCCGTCGGGATCATCATGCTTCTCCTCACGGTCACCGGCCTGATCGTGTGGCTGTCGCGCATCATCCCCAGCCCTGTCGTCCGCGGGATCCAGTTCGGCCTGGGCCTCCAACTGGCCACGCTCTCCCTGCGCCAGTACGTCCCGGCCGACGGGCCGCGGGGCTATCTGCTGGCAGGCCTGGCCTTCCTCGTTACCGTGGTCCTGCTCGGCAACCGCCGCTTCCCGGCGGCGCTGTTTGTGATCCCGCTGGGCGTGGTCTACGCGTTCGCCTACACGGTCGATCTGGGGTCGCTGGCGGGCACCGTCGGCGTGGCCCTCCCGCGCCTGCACACCCCCGGGCTCCACGACGTCCTCGCCGGACTCCTCCTCCTGGCGATCCCTCAGATCCCGTTGTCGCTGGGGAACTCGATCCTCGCCACCCATCAGAGCGCCCGCGACTTGTTTCCGGACCGCGCCCCGGAGATCCGCAAGATCAGCGGCACGTACGCGCTGATGAACCTGGTCAACCCCTTCTTCGGCGGCGTGCCGACCTGCCACGGCTCCGGGGGGATCGTGGGACACTATACCTTCGGCGCCCGCACCGGCGGCTCGGTCGTGCTCTACGGCGGCTTCTACCTGCTGCTTGGCCTGCTGCTCAGCGGAGGGTTCGATCGTATCATCCGCGTCTTCCCGCTGCCGGTCCTGGGCGTGCTGCTGCTGTTTGAAGGGTTGGGATTGATGGCGTTGATCAGGCGGCTGGAGGATCCGGCCCGGACGCTCCGCCCCGCCCTGCTCGTCGGTCTGATTGCCGCGAGCCTCCCCTACGGGTACCTCATCGGGCTGCTTGTAGGACCCCTGCTCCTTGCGGTGGGCCGGCGAAGATCCCCAGATAGCGCCGCATGAAGGCGCCGAGCGGCCCCGGGCGCGAGAGATACGCCGCGGCGGCGCCGGTGAGCCCAAGCGGCATCGCCAGCACGGCGAGGTTCCCCCACAGCAGCGCGCGATAGGCGCGGCGGCCCTCGGCGACGAACCGGCGGTAGCGAGCGGCCGCATCGTCGGGGGAGCAGCGGCCGGCCAGCGCGTCCTGGACCAGCTCGCCCGCACGGTACCCGGCCAGGATCGCCGTGCGGATCCCTTCCCCTGTGAGCGGAAGGCACTGCCCGGCCGCATCCCCGGCGACGAAGACGCCGTCTTCCACCGGATCGCGGAACCCGCTGGCCAGATAGCCGCCGTGGACGGAGGCCGGCCGCAGCCCGAAGCGTGCCATGAAGCGGACGAGTCCGGACCGCAGCTTCGTGCGGCCGAGATAGCTCAACACCCCGAAGCGGACGGCCTCGCCGGCAGGAAACGCCCAGGCGTACCCGTCGCGGACTTCAGGACAGAAGTAGAAATGCAGCCCCGGCTCGATCTCCGCGGGCACCTCGCTCTCGATGCCGAAGGCCGCACGCCTCGCAGGCCTATGCGATGCCTTCCCCCGTGGCCGCGCCGAGCCGCCCTCGCCACCCGCCGGCGCAAGCGCTCTCCGCCAGCCTGTGGCGTCGATCAGCCACCGCGCAGCGAGCTCCCCCTCCCCGGTGCGCAGGACGTTGCCGTGCCGCCCGAGGACTGGGGTGCGATGGAACTCGGCCTGGGTACCCGCTGCGGCGAGCGCGCAGAAGCGCGCGTAGTCGAACGTGCAGAACGGCTCGGGCAGCGGCCACACCGACGCCCGGTCCGGCGTGTGGAGCACCAGGCGGTCGTGCACCTGCTGGACGGCGTCGCCGGCCCCCATGCCCTCGACCACGGCCACCGGCGCCGCGCAGGCCGAGGTGACGCCCGCCCCGAGCGGCTCCCGGTCGAGCAGCGCCACCCTCCCGCGCAGCCGCTGGGCGGCGGCGAGGCCGGCAAAGCTGGCCCCGGCGATGATCACGTCGTAGGTCATCGAGGCCCGCGGCGGAGTCACGGCACGGGGCTGGCGTGCTCGAAGGTGATGGACCCGTTGTAGGCCGGCACCGTGAGGGTATCACGCCGGGTGATGGTGATGGTCAGGCCCAGCGCGCGGAGCCCGTCCAGCAGGCCGCCCCGGATGTTCAGTGCGCCCTCGAGCGTCGCGGGATCGCCGATGGCTGTCACGTCGAACGGGCCCGTGAGGCGCTGGAGGTTCACCACCACGGTGCCGCCCACCTGGCTGAGCCCGGTCGTCGCGGTCAGCCGCTGGCCGTTCACGGCGACGGCTTCCGCCCCGGCGGCCCACAGCTCGTTGATGATGGCCACGATGTCCTGGTAGCTGACCACGACAGGGTTGCTGCCCTTGGGCTGGGTCTTGGGATCGGCCACGCGCACCACCACGCCGGGCCCGCGCATCGCTTTCAATCCGAGCGCGATGCGCAGCGTCTCCAGCTCTCGCCCCATGGCTTCGGCCAGGCTGCGGCCTTCGGATGCGGTGCGCTCGTACGCCTCGAGCTGGCGGCGCAGCTCGATCACCTGCGTCTCCAGCGCCAGGCGCGATTCCCGTTCCTCTCGGAGGAGAGTGGCCAGGGCGTAGACGTTGCGGGTGGGCACCTGCACCTGCGTGCGGAACGTCCGGCCGGCCCGGATCTGCGCGACGACGAGGAACCCCAGCGCCGCCATGATGAGCGTCACCGCCCCCGAGACGAGGAGACGCCGCGACAGCGCCATCAGCCGGCCTGCCACACGCTGCCGGGCCCGAGCATCCCTTCGAGCTCGGCCTGCAGCTCAGGCGTGGCGGACACTTGCAGATCCCGGGCATCGAGGACCACTTCCCGCCCGTCGCTGAGCAGGTGAAGGTAGACATGTTGGTCCCCGCGCCTTCCCTCCAGCAGCGCTCTCAACCGTGTGAGCCCCTCCTCACCGATGCGCGATGTATCCACCCTGAGATGGAGGGTGCGGGGATCGGGCGGCGTGTCGCCCGTGGACCGCGGTGGAGCGGGGATCTCGCCGGCGTCGGCCCCGCCGTCTTCCGTCCCGGCGCCGTTCGTCGCCGCCGCCCCCGGGTGCACCGGCAGCGGCTCGACCTCCTCCGCCTCGTCCAGCGTCATGATCCGCTCGGCGAGCATCTTCACCTGCTGCTCCGAGACGTCCAGCTTGCCCTTCACGACCACCACGGCGTCGCGCTTGAGCAGGAAGTGCGCGTGCTCATAGGTTTTGGGGAAGACGATGACCTCCACCGCCCCCGTGAGATCTTCGAGGGTGAGGAAAGCCATCGCCGAGCCGCCCTTGGTCACCGTGCGCTTCACGCCGGAGACGATTCCCCCAATCACGGCGGTGGAGCGGTCCGGGAGCTCGCCGAGGTGCTGCAGGGGGATATGCACCCGGGCGGCCAGGGCCGCGGCGACCTGCCGGAGCGGATGGTCGGAGATGTACAGCCCCAGCATGTCCTTCTCCATCTGCAGCAGCTCGTCTTTGTTGAACTCCTCGACCTCCAGCGACGGCGGATCGGGCGGGGGGGCGGTGGCCGCGCCGAACAGCCCGGTCTGCCCCGAGGCGCGCTCCCGCTGCACGCGCTGGGCGGCGTCCATGGACGCGTCGAGGAGCGCCAGCATCTGGGCGCGCCGGCCCAGCGAGTCCAGGGCTCCCGCTTTGATCAGGCTCTCCAGGACGCGCTTATTGACCGTGCGCGGATCGACGCGCTGCAGCAGGTCGAGCAGCGAGGTGAAGGGGCCGCCCTCATCGCGGGCGCGCAGCACCGCCTCGACCGCGCCCAGGCCCACGTTCTTCACGGCGGAGAGCCCGAAGCGGATGGCGTCCCCCACGACCGTGAAGTTCTCGAACGACTCGTTCACGTCGGGGGGCAGCACGGTGATGCCCATGCGCTGCGCCTCGGCGACCGCGACGGCCACCTTCTCGGCGTTGCCGGCGTCGGAGCTCAACACCGCGGCCATGTACTCCACGGGATAGTTGGCCTTGAGGTAGGCGGTGTAGTAGGCGATCAGGCCGTAGCAGGCGGCGTGCGCCCGGTTGAAGCCGTACCGGGCGAACGGCTCGAACAGCTCGAAGATCTGCTCGGCGACATCGCCGGAGAGGCCGCGGGCGACGCACCCGGCGATGAACTTGGCCCGCTGCTGCTGCAGCTTGTCCCGGATCTTCTTGCCGATCGCGTAGCGCAGAACGTCCGCTTCGGCCGAGGAGAACCCGGCCACGGCCTGCGCCACCGCCATGACGTCCTCCTGGTAGACCATGACGCCGTACGTCTCGCGCAGCACCGGCTCCATCGCGGGATGAAGGACGGTGATCGGCTCCTGGCCGTGCTTGCGCCGGATGTAGCTGGGAATGTTGGCCATCGGGCCGGGCCGGAAGAGCGCCACCATGGCCATGATGTCCGTGATGCTGCTGGGCCGCAGCTCCTTGAGATAGCGGGTCATCCCCGCCCCTTCCAGCTGGAAGATCCCCACCGTCTCGCCCGCCGAGAGCAGGGCGTACGACTTGGGATCGTCCAGCGGGATGGTCTTGAGGTCGATGGTCACACGGCGGGTTTTGGCGATGATCTGGATGGCGCGGTCCAGCGTGGTCAGGTTGATCAGGCCCAGGAAGTCCATCTTCAGCAGGCCGATCCGCTCGACGGCGGTCATGTCGAACTGCGTCATGACGACGTCGCCCTTCGTCGCCCGCTGCAGCGGGACGTCGTTGGTCAGCGGGTCGCGGGAGATGATCACTCCCGCGGCATGCGTGCTGGCGTGGCGCGCCACCCCTTCCAGTTTCCGGGCGAGGTCGAGCAGCCGCATCACCTGGGCGTTCGCCTCCGCCGCGCGTTGCAGCTCGGGCTCGCTGCGCACCGCCTCGTCCAGGGTGGCGTTGAAGGGGATGAGCTTGGCGATGCGGTCCACGTCGCCGTAGGGCAGCCCCATCACCCGGCCGACGTCGCGCACGGCCTGCCGGGCGCCCATGGTGCCGAAGGTGATGATCTGGGCGACGCGGTCGGCGCCGTACTTGTCCATGACGTAGCGGATGACCTCGTCACGCCGGCTGTCCATGAAGTCCACGTCGATGTCGGGCATCGTCACCCGCTGCGGGTTGAGGAAGCGCTCGAACGGCAGGCGGTACGCGATCGGATCCACGTCCGTCACGTTGAGGGTGTAGAGCACCAGGCTGCCGGCCGCCGACCCCCGCACCGTGGTGAGGATGCCGCTGCGCTTGGCGAAGTTCACAAAGTCCTGGACGATGAGGAAGTAGGGAGCGTAGCCCATGCGCTCGATGATGCCGAGCTCGTACTCCAGCCGCCGGCGCACCTCGGGTGCGACGGCCCCGTAGTTCCGGACCAGGCCGGCCTCACACAGGGCGCGCAGATACGACTCCGCCGTCTCACCCGGAGGCACCGGGAAGTGCGGCAGCTTGATGGCGCCCAGCTCCACATCGAACTGCGCGCGCTCGGCCACCTCCAGCGTCGCGGCCAGCGCCTGGGGGAACTCGGCAAACGCCCGGGCCATCTCCTCGCCGGACTTGAGATAGAACTCCGGCGTGGCGCCCATGCGCGGCTTGTCGGTGGCGTCCAGGTTGATGTTCATCTGGATGCACATCAGGGCGTCCTGCGCGTCGGCGTCCTCGCGGTGGACGTAGTGCACGTCGTTGGTGGCGATGAGCGGCAGGCCCGTCGCCGCGGCCACCTCCCGGAGGCCGGCGATGTTGCGCTGTTCGTCGGGAGATCCGTGCGCTTGGATCTCCAGGTAGAAGTTGCCGGGACCGAAGATCTCTCCGTAGCGCCCGGCGATCTCGCGGGCCGCCGGCATATCCCCGCGGAGGAGCGCCTGGGAGACCTCGCCCTTGAGGCAGGCGGAGAGGCCGACGAGGCCGGCGCTGTGCGCGGCGAGCAATTCGTGATCGATCCGCGGCTTGTAGTAGAACCCCTCCAGATGGGCCGCCGTGGTGAGCGCGATGAGATTGCGATAGCCCTCCGCCGTGACGGCGAGCAGCACGAGGTGGAAGGCGTTGGCGTCCAGCTTCGGATCGCGGTCCCGCAGGCCCCGGGGGGCGACGTAGGCTTCCACCCCGATGATCGGCGTGATCCCGGCGGCCTTTGCCGCGACGGCAAACTCCACGACGCCGTACATGGCGCCGTGATCGGTGACGGCCAGGGCCGGCATGCCCAGGACCTTCGCCCGCTCCACCAGGGGGCGGATCCGGCTGTGCCCGTCCAGCAGCGAGTACTCGGTATGCAGATGGCAGTGGACGAACGGTGTGGTCATACGGTGCTCACTCGGCCGCGGCGCGGGCGGATGCGCCCGCGCGCTCTGCGCCCACCTCCAGCACGCCGGCCTCGACGATCTCCAGCGCCTCGTCCAGCTGCGCGTCGGTGATCACCAGCGGCGTCAGGATCCGGATGACGTTATTGTACGTCCCCGCGCGGAGCAGGAGCACCCCGGCGCGCATCGTCCGGCGGATGACCTCCGCGGTCTCGCGTGGCGCGGGCGCCTTCGTGGTCCGGTCCAGGACGAGCTCGACGGCCACCATCGCCCCCAACCCGCGCACGTGGCCGACCAGCGGGCTGCGCTCCTGCAGGGCCCGGAACCGGTCGAGCATGCGCGCGCCCAGCGCCGCGGCGCGGGCCAGCAGATTCTCCTCGGCCATCACGGCGAAGACGGCGAGCGCCGCTTCGCAGGCCACGGGGTTGCCGACGTAGGTCCCGCCCAGCGCTCCCTCGGGCAGCGCGTCCATCAGGTCGCGCGCGCCCACCACCGCGGAGACGGGCAGGCCGACGGCGATGGACTTCGCCACGGTCATCAGGTCGGGCTCGATCCCGAAGTGCTCGATGGCGAACATGCGGCCGGTGCGGCCGATCCCGGTCTGGATCTCGTCGACAATGAGCAGGATCCCGTGCCGGTCGGCCGCCTCCCGCAGGCGCCGGAAGAAGTCCGGAGGCGGGACGATGAAGCCGCCTTCGCCGAGCACCGGCTCGACGACGATCGCGGCCACCCGGTCGGGCTGCACGTGCGTGAGGAACAGGCGCTCCAGTTGTTCAATCGCCCAGGCCGTCGGGTCGGCGGCGGAGGTGCGGTACGGATCGGGGAACGGCGCCCGGTAGACGTCCGCCATGAACGGGCCGAAGTTGCGCTTGTAGGGATCGATCTTGCTGGTGAGCGAGAGGCTCATGTACGTGCGGCCGTGGAAGGCGCCTTCGAAGGCGATGACCGCGGGCCGGCCGGTGGCCGCCCGGGCAATCTTCACAGCGTTCTCCACGGCCTCCGTGCCGGAGTTCAGCAGAATGGCCTTCTTCGGGCGCGGCCCCGGCGCCAGAGCGCACAGCGTCTCGCACAGCCGCACGTACGACTCGTAGGGAGCCACGCTGAAGTCGGTGTGCGTGTACCGGGCGGCCTGCGCCTGGATGGCCTGGACGATCCGCGGGTGCGAGTGCCCGACGTTGAGGCAGCCCACCCCGCCGGAGAGATCGATGAACGTGTTGCCGTCTACGTCATAGAGCAGCGCGCCGGCGGCCCGGTCCACCACCGCCGGCAGATGGATGCCGATCGCGGCGCTGACCGCCTGGTCCTTACGCTCCAGCAGGCTGCGCGACCTGGGACCGGGAAGCGACGTGCGGACTGACGCGAAACGAGCCACAGTGACGCCTCCAATCTTTCTCACCCACTCCCGCGGCAGGCCACCACGCAGTGGACACGGCTGGTCTGCGGGAGAAGATCCACCGGGCGCACGGTCGTCACGTGGTACCCCGCGGCCGCCACGGCGCGCAGGTCGGCCGCCAGGAGCGCGAGCGAGGAGCCTGCGAGCACCAAGCGCCCGACACCGGCATGCCGCAGCCGGTCGATGAGCTCAGGGCTCACCGCCTGCCCGCGCGATGTGAGCAGCGCCGCGTCCAGGCGGTCGCCCCGGGCGGCCAGCTTGGCGACGACGCGCTCCGGCGCGCGGGTGTAGAACACGCACGAGGTCACCGAGTTCATCGCGGCCGTCTCCCACGCCCGGACCATCGCTTCGCGGCTCGGGGCGACACCGATCACCCGGGCCGCCAGGCGGGCCAGCGCGACCGCCATGAACCCTTCCTCGCAGGCGGCATCCAGCACGGTCTCGGTGCCGTCCAGCGCGAGCGCCGCCCCCACGGCATCCACCCATGCCGGCATGGCCCGGGGATTGGGCGGCACCGACGCGGCGGGGTAGCGCCGGACGCGCAGACCGGCCACCTCGTCGTCCAGATACTCACGCCCCCACAGGAGCTGGAGCCGGCCCAGCGGAGCGGCCGGCCCGGAGGGGCGCGACAGCATCAGGCTGCGGAGTCCGGGGATCCGGTCGCGGAGCAGCCGCACCGCCGCCATGCGGTTCGGGAGATCCGCCGCGGCGGAGAGGATCACCATGATCTCTTCTGTGGCGAACGCCGCCTGCACGATGAACCCCCGGACCAGCCCGCGCCGCGCCGCCGGATCGAAGACCGGCCATCCCAGCTCGGTGAGCGCCGCGCGGACCGCGTCGAGCGCCTCCACGTTGGCCGGAGTCTGGATGGGACATTCGCGCACGTTGACCACCCGCAGGTCGCCCCCGGAGACATGGAAGCCGGCCACGAGTCGATCTCCGCGGCGGGCCACGGTCGCCTGCAGACGGTCCCGGTATGCCCACGGGTCGGCCCCCACGGCCGGCTGCACGAGGTCGGCGGCGCCGGGCAGCGCCGGGGCGAGCGCGTTCCGCACCAGCGCCGTCTTGTGCTGCAGCTGGCTCTCATAGGACAGGTGCTGCCACTGACAGCCGCCGCACACCCCGAAGTGCCGGCAGCGAGGGGTCTCCGCTTCCGGAGACCGGCGGAGCAGTGAGACGATCCTGCCTTCCGGATGCGGGCCGCCGCGGACGACCTCGACCACGGCCGACTCGCCGGGCGCGCCGAAGGGCACCGTAATCGTGTGCGGCCCCGCCAGCCCCACGGCGGCGCCGCCCGGCTCGATCCCGTTGAACGCCACCGTGACCTTCTGTCCGCCGCGCAGCCACCGCGGCGGCGCGGGGCGCCGGGGACCGGATGGGGTACCGGACGGCGGCGCGGGGCGCCGGGGACCGGATCGGTCACCGGACGGCGGCACGGCTCCCGGGCGGCCCCGCGGCGCGGGGGCCGGCCTGCGCGGCTTGCCGGAGGAAGGCGAGGGCGTCATGGCCTCAGGCGCTCCCGGAGCAGGCGCGCCGTGACCTCGGGATTGGCCCGGCCGCGGGTCTGCTTCATGATCTGTCCCATGAGAAACGTCAGCGCCGCATCCCTCCCGCGCCGGTAGTCGGCGGCGGGGCCCGGGTGGGCGGCCACGACCGCGTCAATCACAGCGCCCAGCGCCCCGGGATCGCTGATCTGCCCCAGCCCGCCCTCCCGGATCAGCTCGGCCGGAGGGCGGCCGCTGCGGAGCATCTCGGGGAGGAGTTCTTTGGCCGTGCGCGCGCTGATGGTGCCGCGCGCGATCAAGTCCAGCAGGTCCGCCAGGAGGGCAGGCGTCAGCGCCGTGTCCTCCAGCTCCTGCCCCTGCGCGTTGAGGTATCCGGCGACCTGGCCGACCAGCCAGTTGCTCACGGTCCGCGGCTGCGGGTGACGCCGGACCGTCTCCTCGAAGAACGCGGCCATGGCATGCGAGGAGGTGACGAGCCCCGCGTCATGGGGCGGAAGCCCGTACGCCTCGACGTAGCGGCGCCGGCGCGCCTCGGGCAGTTCGGGCAGGGTGCGCCGGACCTCCGCCCACGCGGCCTCGGAAACGACGACGGGCACCAGGTCGGGCTCGGGGAAGTAACGGTAGTCCTGAGCCTCCTCCTTGACGCGTGAGGCGAAGGTCACCTCGCGCCGCTCGTCCCAGTGCCGCGTCTCCTGCACCACCGGTTCCCCGCGCTCCAGCTGCGCCTGCTGGCGCGCCGCTTCGTAGGCCAGTGCCCGCTCGACCGACCGGAGCGAGTTCATGTTCTTCACTTCGGTGCGCAGCCCCGCCTCCCCGCCGGGAGGGCGCAGCGAGACGTTGGCGTCGCAGCGCAGGCTGCCTTCCTCCATCCGTCCCGTGCTCACCTCTGTGGCCTGGAGCACCGCGCGCAGACGGGTCAGAAAGACCCGGGCCTCTTCGGGCGCGCGCAGATCCGGCTCGGTCACGATCTCCATGAGGGGCACGCCGGAGCGGTTGAAATCCACCAGGGAGTACCCGGCCCCGCCGCCGCGCTCCGGGTGCACCAGGCGGGCCGTATCCTCCTCCAGATGGACGCGGCGGACGCGAATCCGCCGCGGGCCCTCGCCGGCGCCCGGGATCTCGAGGATGCCGTCTGATGCCAGGGGGGGATGGATCTTGTACCGGTACTGGGTGATTTGATAGTTCTTCGGCAGATCAGGATAGTAGTAGTTCTTCCGGTGGAACCGGCTCTGCGGATGGACCGTGCACTCCAGCGCCGCCGCGGTGCGCAGCCCCAGCTCGACCGCCCGGGCGTTGAGGACCGGCAGCGAGCCGGGCAGCCCCAGGCACACCGGGCAGACCTGCGTGTTGGGCGGGGCGCCGAATCCGGCCGGGCAGGCGCAGAACATCTTCGTCCGTGTCTGGAGCTGGACGTGGATCTCCAACCCGATGACGACCTCGAGACCGCGCTCGCTCATGACCACGCCGCGGGCCGCCGGGTCCACCACTCGGTGGCGCGCTCGTAGGTCCGCGCCGCCTGAAGGAGGGCGCCCTCGGCAAAAGCCCGGCCGATCAACTGCATGCCGATGGGGAGTCCGCCGGCGAACCCGCAGGGGACGGAGACCGCCGGCAGGCCGGCCAGGTTGACCGGGATCGTGTACACGTCGGCCAGGTACATCTGCAGCGGGTCGTCGGTCTTCTCGCCGAGTGTGAACGGCACGGTCGGCGAGGTCGGGAGGAGGAGGAGGTCGGCCGCGGTGAAGGCCGCCTCGAAGTCCCGGCGGATCAGCGTCCGGACCCGCTGCGCCTTGAGGAAGAACCCCTCATAGAACCCCGCCGACAGCGCGTACGTGCCGAGCATGATGCGGCGTTTCACCTCCGCGCCGAAGCCCTGCCCCCGCGTCTGCGCGTACATCTGATACAGGTCGCCGCCGCCCACCCGGAGCCCGTACCGGACGCCGTCATAGCGGGCCAGGTTCGTGCTGGCCTCGGAGGTGGCAATGAGGTAGTAGACGGGCAGCGCATAGGCGAGCGACGGGAGCGCCACATTCACAAGGGTCGCGCCCTGCCCGCGCAGGACCGCGGCGGCCTCCTCGACGGCCGCCCGCACGTCCGGCTGCAGCCCTTCCCCAAGCGCCTCGCCGGGCAGCCCGATCTTCATGCCCCGGACGCCGCCCGCCCCCTCCCCGACCAGCTCCGGCGCGGGCAGCTCCACGGACGTGGCGTCACGCGGGTCCCGGCCGGCCAGCACACGCAGCAGCAGCGCGGCGTCCGCGACGGTCCGCGTCAGGGGCCCGATCTGATCCAGCGAGGAGGCGAACGCGATCAGCCCGTACCGCGAGACCCGCCCGTAGGTGGGCTTCAGGCCGACGACGCCGCAGAACCCGGCGGGCTGGCGGATCGAGCCGCCGGTGTCGCTGCCCAAGGCCGCGGGCACGAACCCGGCGGCGACGGCCGCCGCCGATCCGCCGCTGCTGCCGCCGGGAACCCGGCTCGGGTCCCAGGGGTTGCGGGTGGGGCCGAACGCCGAGTTCTCCGTGGACGAGCCCATCGCGAACTCGTCGAGGTTGGTCTTCCCGATCAGGACCGCACCGGCTTCGCGCAATCGCGCCACCACGGTGGCGTCGTACGGCGGCATCCATCCCGCCAGGATGCGGGACCCCGCCGTGGTCGGCATCCCCTGCGCGCAGAGGTTGTCCTTGAGGGCCACCGGCAGCCCGGCCAGGGGGGGGAGAGCATCCCCTCCGCGGGCGTAGCGGTCGTCCCAGCGGCGGGCGGCGTCGAGGGCCTCCTCCCCCGCGACATGCAGGAACGCGTGCAGCGTGGGATCGTGGCGGGCGATGCGCTCCAGCGCATGGCCCACCACCTCGCTGGGGGCCAGGGTGCGGCTCCGGTAGGCGGCCAGGATGTCGGTGGCGGAGCGGTCGATCAGGGGACGGGCTCCGTGTCGATGACCGCCGGGACTTTCAGGTACCCGTCCTCGGACTCGGGAGCCGCCGCCAGGACGGCGTCGCGGGACAGGCACCGTCCGGGCACGTCGTCGCGGACGACGTTGGCCGGCGCGTTGACGTCCGCCGTCGGCTCCACGCGCTCGGTGTTGACGCTCTGCAGCATCGCGAAGTGGTGGAGGATGTCCGCGAGCTGCCGGGTGAACCGCTCGCGCTCGTCCTCGGTCAGCGCCAGCCTGGCCAGCCTGGCCACATAGTCGACGGTCGCGCGGTCGATGCTCATCTCACGGCCTGATTGTACGCTGCCGCGGGAGCGCGAGTCGAGACGGTTAGCCGCTGCCGCGCAGGCGGGGGTCGAGGATGTCGCGGAACGCGTCGCCCAGCAGGTTCCAGCCCAGCACGAACAGAAAGATGGCCAGCCCCGGGAAGATCACCACGTACCAGTACGCGAAGGGGTTCCCCGGCGCGCCGAGGATCCAGTTGCGGGACAGGTTGATGAGCATCCCCCAGTCGGCGTAGCCGACCTCGGCCCCCAGACCGAGGAAGCTCAGCGCCGCGGCCGTCAGCACGATCAGGCCGACGTCGAGGGAGCCGAAGACGAGGAACGGATAGATCGAGTTCGGAATGACGTGCTTGAAGATGATGCGGATATCGCTCCCGCCCATGGCCCGGGCGGCCTCGACGAAGTCGCGGCTCCGCACGCCCAGGATGTCCCCGCGCAGCAGACGGGCATAGACCGGCCAGTTCACGATAGCGATGGCGATCATCACGTTATCCAGGCTGCGGCCGAGCACGGCCACGACCACGACTGCCAGCACCAGGCCCGGGAACGCCAGGAAGATGTCGGTGACGCGCATGACGAGCTCGTCGATCCGCCCGCCGTAGTAGCCCGAGATCCCGCCCAGCACCAGGCCCACGGCGACCGAGATGGCGATGACCACCAGCGAGACGCGGAACGCGGTCCGCGTGCCCCAAATGATGCCGTAATACAGGTCGTACTGCCCTTCGGTCGTCCCGAAGGGGTGCCGCGCCTGCGGCGGCCTGGGGTCGCTGGCGAAGCCCTCCTGCGGGATGAGATAGGCGTTGCGCGATGACGACGGCGGCGGCGCCAGGATGGGCGCGAGCACGGCGACGGCCACGAAGAAGACGATGAGCAGGAACCCGGCCACCGAGAGCGGGTTCTTGCGCATCCGTTTGGTGAGGTCCGAGGGGATGGCCCAGAAGGCGATGACCCCCAGGACGACCAGGATGAACCCGGCCGTGGACAGCGGGTAGCGGAGCAGCCGGTCGCGGGTGGCGGGGAGCACCAGGGCAGCAAGCACGACGACCGCCACCGCGGCCCCCAGCGGGCGCAGCCGCACCCAGTTCGTCTGCACCCCCCGCACGGCCGTGCCGACCAGGCTCATGCTACTGCAGCCTCACCCGCGGATCGAAGTACGCGTAGAGGATGTCCGCGGCGAGATTGCCCAGGACCGTGAGGCCCGCCACGAACATGGCGAAGCCGGTGACGCCCGGGATGTCGAGCTGCTGCGCCGCGAACGCGCCCCAGCGGCCGATCCCCGGAAAGTTGAAGATGGTCTCTGTGATCACCACCCCGCCCAGCAGCCCGACGAAGGTCAGGCTGCTCAGCGTGATGACCGGAATGAGCGCGTTCTTGCGGGCGTGGACGTTGATCACCACGTCCTCGTCCAACCCCTTCGCCCGGGCCGTGCGCACGTAGTCCTGGCGCAGCACCTCGAGCATGGAAGAGCGGGTGACCCGGACCAGCAGCGCGATGCTGATCATCGTCAGGGTCAGCACCGGGCCCATGAGATGGCGCAGCGAATCCCAGAACAGCCAGAGCTTCCCGTTCAGCAGCGCGTCCACGGTCATCAGGTGCGTGTAAAACCGGAACTCGCCCGAGCGGACGAAGAGGTCGCCCTCCAGCGACAGCCGCCCGGGGGGGAACCAGTTCAGCCGGCCGTAGAGGATCATGAGGATGAGCAGCCCCCACACGAAACTGGGCAGGGACCGGAAGGAGATGGAGAATACCCGTGAGACGTGGTCGATGAGCTTGTCCCGGTTCACCGCCGCGGCCGTGCCCATCCACACCCCGATGATCATGATCGGGATGAACGAGTATAGCGTGAGCTCGAGCGTGGCGGGGAAGAACGCGCCGATGGCCTGCGCCACCGGCTGCCGGGCCGTCTGCGACCACCCGAGGTTTCCCCGGAAGACTTCCCTCAGCCAGTTGTAGTACTGGATGTGGATGGGCTTGTTCAGCCCGTACTTCTCGATGATCGCCGGCAGCGCGTTGAGCTGGTTGGGGTTGGTGATGAACGCCGCGGCGCGCATCTCCGGCGCCAGGAACTGCAGGAGCGCGAAGATGAGCAGCGTCACGCCGAACGCGACCAGCGGCAGGAGCACGAACCGGCGACCGATGTACGTGGCCATGGGTGCTGAGGGGCGGCCCGGAGCCGCCGGGCCGCCCCTGCGTCCTGCCTACCCTCCGGACTTGCTGATCGGGTACACGTACGGACCGAAGAACGCGGGGTTGTTGTACCAGCCGCGCACCCACGTCCGCATGGTGATGAACCCGGTCGGCTGCAGGTACAGCGTGATCGGGTCCTCATAGGCGATCTTCATCAGGTTGTAGTAGATCGCCCGCCGCTTGGCCGTGTCGGTCTCGTTCCGGGCGTCCTGGATGAGCTTGTCGACCTCAGGCCTGTTGTAGCCCTGGGCCTTGGCGTACGTCCCCGTGCTGTGCATGAACGGGGTGACGAAGTTGTCGGGGTCCGGATAGTCCGCGGCCCAGCCGATGATCCACATCGCGAGCTTGGACTGCCGGTACAGCGAGAGGTACTGCGCCCACGTCACGCCCCGCACGTCCACCTTGAACTTGGGGTTGAGGGCCTCCAGGTTGCTCTTCAACACCTGCGCCATGCACTGGCGGGTGGTGTTGCCGCTGTTGAAGGCGACGGTGAACTTGAACCCGCTGTTCCAGATCTGCCCGCCGCGGGCCTCGCGGAACGCGGCCTCGGCCCTGGTCCGGTCGGTGGTGAACCACGCCTGGTTGGGGTTGTACCCGAACATCCCCTGCGGGATCGGACCCTTGTTGACCGCCGCGGCGCTGCGGTTGCAGTCGCGGATGGCGGTGGCGTAATCGAAGGCGTAGGCCACGCCCCGCCGCACGTTCACGTCGGCGAAGAAGTCCGGCGGCACGCCGTTGCCGTCGAGGCGGCCGCTGCCCACGTCGGGGTTGCCGCCGGCCACGTCGATCTTCAGGTTCATGTAGATGCCGGTGACGACGAGCTGCGGCAGGTTGTCGACGATGCGCACGCCGGGGACGCCCGTGACCTGGGACTGCTCCGGGCGGTTCACGCTGACGATGTCGGCGTCACCCTGCTGGAGCATCAATCGCCGCGGGCCGAAGTCCTCGACGACGCGGTAGATGACGCGGTTGAGCTTCGCCGGAGCGCGCCAGTAGTTCGTGTTGCGCTCCAGGATGACCTGGCGGCCCTGCCGGTCCCACTGCACGAGCTTGAAGGGACCGGTGCCGTTCCCCTGGGCGAAGAGCTTGGTGTCCTCGGGCTTGGCCGGGTTGTTCAGCGCGGCCAGCCCCGCCGCCGTGCCGTTCCAGTCGCCCCGGCTGATGGCCCATTTCTTGTTCACCGTCATGGACCACTGGGCCATGATGGAGAGGAACGCGGCGTAGGGCTCCTTCAGCGTGATGCTCAGCGTGTTGCCGCTCGCCTTGATCGCGTTGTTGGCCTGGGTGAACAGGGCCGTGTTGAGCGCACCCTTGTCGTCCCGGGTCACATCGGCGCCCAGGATCGGCGCCAGGAGGATCCAGGACGGGCCGCCGTCGCGGTCCATGAACATGAACCGCAGCAAGGAGTACTTCACGTCCTCGGCCGTCATCGTGGTCCCGTCGTGAAACTTCACATTGGGCCGGATCTTGAACGTGTACGTCTTCCCGTCCCGGGAGATCCCTCCGTTGGCCACGGAGGGCACCTCGGTGGCCAGCATCGGCACAAACGACCCGGTCGAGCCGCCGTTGAAGAAGATCAACGACTCGTACACGTGCCAGAGGAAGATCTCCGAACTGGCCGTGTCGTAGGCGTAGGCCGGATCGAGGGACTCCGGATCGCCGAACCGGACCAGCACGAGCGTGTCCGGGTTCTTCACTGCCTGTCCCTGCGCGATCCCCGTCAGGCCGACCAGCGAGAACGCCAGGATCAGCACGACGAGGGCCATCACCCGCTGTCTCCAATTCATGCGCGGTTGGCCTCCTCTACCCTCAGAGTCACTTCCGTCCCTCCTGCCGGGTGAGCCTCACCCCCTCCTCGAAGCGCATCGGTCTTACTTCATCGTATCCCTGGCCTTTGCCGCGCCGCATCCGGCCCCCGCCCGATGCCGGGGCTAGGAGGCGGTCTGCTTGAGCACGGCGGCCTTGCTGCGCTGGTGCTTGAAGGGCAGGATCGGACAGGCCACCTGATGCCCGTTCCCCCAGTAGTCGACGAGGGCCGGATCGTTGGTCCGGCACGATTCTTGGGCGTACAGGCACCGGGTGTGGAACCGGCACCCCTTCGGCGGGTTCACCGGGCTGGGCACGTCCCCGGGCAGGATGATGCGCTCGCGGCGCATCCCGGGATCCGGGATGGGGACCGCGGACAGCAGCGCCTCGGTGTAGGGATGCTGCGGGTTCTCGAACAGCTGTTCCGCCGTGGCGACTTCCACGATCCGTCCCAGGTACATCACGGCGATGCGATCGCTGATGTGCTTCACGACCGAGAGGTCGTGGGCGATGAACAGGTAGGTGAGCCCGAACTCCTTCTGCAGCTCCTCCAGGAGGTTCAGCACCTGGGCCTGGATGCTCACGTCCAGGGCGGAGACCGGCTCGTCGCAGATGATCAGCTTGGGGTTCACGGCCAGCGCCCGGGCGATGCCGATGCGCTGCCGCTGGCCGCCGCTGAACTCGTGCGGGTAGCGGTTGGTGTGGTAGGGCGACAGGCCGACGACCTCGAGGAGCTCCTGGACCCGGCGCAGCTTCTCCTTCCCCCGGGCCAGGTTGTGGATCTCCAGGGGCTCGCCGATGATATCCCCCACCGTCATGCGCGGGTTGAGCGACGAGTACGGGTCCTGGAAGATGATCTGCATGTCGCGGCGCATCCGGCGCAGGTCTTCCTTGTTGAGCTTGAAGATGTTGCGCCCCTCGAACGAGGCCTCGCCGCTGGTCGGCTCCATGAGGCGGAGGATGACCCGGCCCGTGGTGGTCTTGCCGCAGCCCGACTCGCCCACCAGCCCGAGCGTCTCGCCGCGCCGGATGGTGAAGGAGACGTCGTCCACGGCCTTCACCGCCCCGACCTGGCGCTGCACGATGAAGCCCTTGGTGATGGGGAAGTGCTTCACCAGATTCTTGACTTCCAGGATCGTCTCGCTGTTCGGGGACACCGTGCTCATCCGCTACACCCTCCTGCCGAGCGTCGATGCCGCCAGCCCCGCCGCCACGGCGGCTTTGCGCTCTTCCTCCGTGGCGTGCTCGCTGTGCAGGTAGCACCGCGCGTAGTGGTCGGTCGTGATGGGATACTCGGGCGGGTCGGCCTTCACGCAGACCTCCATGGCAAACGGGCAGCGCGGCGCGAAGGTGCATCCCGGGGGCAGGTCGATGAGGCTGGGCGGCTGCCCCTCGATGGGGATGAGGCGCTCTTTGCGCTCGTACAGCTTGGGGATGCTGTGCAGCAGGCCCCAGGTGTACGGATGCCGCGGGTCGCGGAAGGTGTCGTGGACGGAGGCGTGCTCGACCGGCCGGCCGGCGTACATCACGACCACGTTGTCGGCCATCTCCGCCACCACGCCGAGGTTGTGGGTAATGAGGATGATGGCCATGTGGAACTCCTGCTGCAGGTCGCGCATCAGGTCCAGGATCTGGGCCTGGATGGTGACGTCCAGGGCCGTGGTCGGCTCATCGGCGATGAGAATGGACGGGTTGCAGGACAGGGCCATGGCGATCATGACGCGCTGGCGCATGCCGCCGCTGAACTGGTGCGGGTAGTCGCGGACCCGCTCCCTGGCCAGCGGGATCTTCACCTTCTCCAGCATCTCCACGGCGCGGTCGTAGGCGTCGCGCTTGGACAGGCCCTGGTGCAGCATGACCGCTTCGGCGATCTGCTCGCCGATCGTCAGCACCGGGTTGAGCGAGGTCATCGGTTCCTGGAAGATCATGGCGATGCGGTTGCCGCGGATCTTCCGCATCTCTTCTTCTGGCAGTTTGAGGAGGTTCGTCCCAGAGAAGAGAATCTCGCCCTCCACGATCTTCCCCGGCGGCGTGGGGATCAGCCGCATCACGGAGAGCGCGTGCACGCTCTTCCCGCAGCCGGACTCGCCCACGATGCCCAGTGTCTCACCCTTGTGCAGCTCGTAGGTGAGGCCGTCCACGGCGCGGACGACGCCCTCGTCGGTGTAGAAGTAGGTCTTGAGATTCTGGACGGACAGCAGCGTCTCTTCAGCCATCAGCTCACCTCAATTGGACTAAACCATATGCTATTTCGGTCGCCCGCCGTTCCCCCCTGCGTCACTGCTCGCCCCAGGCCCACTGCCACGAGTTCCACGGGATGTAGAACGTCCCCAGCCCCGTCGGCCTGATGTTGCGCAGGGCCTTCATGTTCGTGGTCAGGCTCAGCCTGAAGTACAGCGGGACGCTGGGCAGCTCCTCGGCGAAGATCTCCTGTTGCCGGCGGAACAGCGCGATGCGCTTCTGCTCGTCCAGCTCGGCGGCGATCTGTTCCCAGGTCCGATCGTTCTCCGCGTTGCGCCAGCCGGTCCGGTTGTTGCCCTGCCAGGCGTTCTGCTCCGACGGAATCAGGCTGCTGTGGAACCGGTCGATCTCGTTCAGCTCCGGGCTGAAGAGGCTGGCGTACATCGCCAGGAAGGGGTACTGCCGGCGTGAGACGACCGGCCCGAGGAAGACGGACGCCGGGCGGTTGTCGATGCGCAGGTCGATGCCCACCTGCTTGAGCTGCTCCTTCATCACCTGCTCGACCTGCTCGCGCACCGCGTTGCCCGCCGTGGTCATGATCGTGATCTCAAAGCGCTTGCCGGCCGCGTCGCGCAGCACACCGTCCGGCCCCATGGTGAAGCCCGCTTCCGCCAGCAGCGCGCGGGCCCGGGTCTGGTCGAACGCGTACTTCTTGACGTTGGGGTGCGCGGCAGGGTGTCCTGGCGGGATCCAGGAGTGCGCCACCGGCTGCCGGCCTCCGGAGCAGGAGATCTCGGCCAGCGCCGCCCGGTCCAGGGCGTGGGCGATGGCCTGGCGCACGCGTTTGTCCCGGAGCCACTCGTTGTCCAGGTTGAAATCGACTCGTTCCCACGTCATCGCTTCGCGGTAGTGGCCCCGCACGGCCGCGTTGCGGCGCTCGATCTGCTCCATCTGCGTGCAGCCGAAGTTGTTGATCTCCGTGGCGTGCACGTCGCCGCCGATCTGGTTGGCCTGCAGCACGGTCGAGTCCAGGATGAACCGGAAGACCATCCGCCGGATGGCCGGCCGGCCCAGCGGCCACTTGTCGTACGCCTCGACCGTGATGTGGCTCCCCGGCACCCACTCCACGAACTTGTACGGGCCGTTGGTCACAGGCGCGCGCCAGTACGGATGGCGGTCCAGGGTCTCCGGACTGCGCAGGTAGGCGGATTGGAGAATATGCCGGGGATAGATGAAGTTGAAGCCGTAGGGCAGCGCGCTGGCGAACGGCCACCGTTCGTTCCACTGGACCACCATCGTGTAGGGGTCGTTGGGATTGGGGACCAGGATGTTGTCGATCTTGTTCACGATGAACCGCGCCACCCGCGGGGTGCGTGGGTTGCGGATCATCTGGTAGGTGAAGACATAGTCGAGGGCCGTGACGGGCCGGCCGTCGTGCCAGGTGAACCCCCGCTTGAGCTTCCAGGTCACCCGCATCTTGTTGTTGGGCAGCAACTGCCAGCTGCCGTCTCTGATCGTGGGCAGGGCCTCGACCATGATCGGCGTGCGCATCCACTTGTCCGTGAACGGCGCGATGTACCCCCACAGCGGATTGTGGATGACGCCCGCCACGGCCATGATGGTGAACAGCCCGAGGCTGTCCGGCTCCTGCGCCACCCCGATGACCACCGTGTCCCGGGCCGGGGCCGCTCCCGCCGGCAGCCCGGTCAGCACCAGTGTGGCGACGCAGACACCCAGCACGACGGCTCGAATGGTACGCATTCCTCTCGTCCCCCCCCTCCTACACCCGCAGCCTCGGGTCCAGGGCGTCCCGCAGGCCGTCCCCCAGGAAGTTGAAGCTCAGCACGGTCAGGAAGATGAACACACCGGGAAAGATCGCCAGGTGCGGCGCGTTCCAGATGTACTCCTGCGCCCGCTGCAGCATGTTGCCCCACGACGGGGTGGGCGGCTGGATGCCCAGCCCCAGGAAGCTCAGTGCCGACTCTCCAAGGATGGCGCCGCCCACGGCCAGCGTGGCGGCCACGATCACCGGTGCCATCGCGTTCGGCAGCAGGTGCCGGAGGATGATGCGGACCTCAGAAGCCCCCATGGCGCGGGCGGCCTGCACGAACTCCAGCGTCCGCAGCGAGAGGATCTGCCCCCGGACCAGGCGTGCCACCCCGGTCCAGCCGAACGCCGTGAAGATGATGATGATGCGGGAGACGCCTCCTCCGGGGATGAGCGCCGCCAGGATGAGATACAGCGGCAGCGTGGGAATGGAGAGCAGGATGTCCACGAGGCGCATCAGCACTACGTCCGCCCTTCCCCCGTAGAAGCCCGCCGTCGCGCCCACCAGCATGCCGATCAGCGACACGTTCACGGCCACGATGAACCCTACGCTCAGCGAGATCCGCCCGGCGTACATGATCCGCGTGAGGACGTCGCGGCCCAGCTCGTCGGTACCGAAGAAATGGGCACCCGAGGGCCTGGCCCACCGGCTGTCCAGGGCGATCCTGTCAAAGGCATAGGGGGCCAGCCACGGCGCGAGCAGCCCCATGAGCACCAGCCCCAGGGCGACCGCCGCGCCGACCATCGCCAGGCGGTGGTGGCGGAACCGCTGCCAGGCCACCTGGGCGTAGGACTGGCCGACGGCCGTGCCGGCGGCTTCCTGCCGCCGCACCGCCAGCGTCGCCCTCAGATCTTCGGGTACCGCCTTCGCCACGGCCACTCCTTACTCGTACCGGATGCGCGGATCCACCAGCGCATACATGACGTCCGCGAGCAGATTGGCCAGGATCGTCGCCAGCGCCAGGAAGAGCAGCACCGCCATGGCCACGGCATGGTCGTGGCCGAGCACAGCCTGGAACAACAGCAGCCCCATCCCCGGCCAGGAGAAGATCGTCTCCGTGACCACCGCGCCGTCCAGGACGGCCGGGACGCTGAGGGCGAACAGCGTGATGATTGGGATGAGCGCGTTGCGCAGCGCGTGCTTCCTGGTCACCGCACGCTCGGGGAGCCCCTTGCTGCGCGCGGTGCGGACGTAGTCCTGCCGGATCACCTCCAGCATACTGCTCCGGCTGTACCGCACCCAGGTCGCCATGCCCGCGGAGGCCAGCACCAGCGTGGGCAGGGCCAGGTGCCAGAGGCGATCCAGGACCGCCGGGACCCCGGCCGCGACGCCCGGCGTGAGCATGCCGCCGGCGGGGAACCATGGGATCCACACCGCAAACACGAGGATGAAGAGGATCCCCTGCCAGAATGTCGGCATGGCCAGCCCCACGAACGACAGCAGCGTGGCGGCGTAGTCGGTCACAGAGTATTGGTGAAGGGCGGAATAGATCCCCACGGCCACCCCCACGCTCGCGGCGATGGCAAACGCGACGGTGAGCAGCTGCAGCGTGTTGCCCAGGCGCTGCCGGATCAGCCTCGTCACAGGCTGCGCGTACGTCCGCGAGTACCCCAGGTCGCCGTTGACCACGGTGCGCAGCCACTTCAGATACCGCACGTAGACGGGATCATCGAGGCCGTAGTAGGCGCGCAGACGGGCCACATCCTCCGGTTCCAGCTCCGGATTGACCGATGCCTCGATCTCGACCGGATCCCCTGGCGTGAACACCAGCAGCGTAAACATGAGCACCGACAGTCCGGCCAGCACCACGAGGCTCTGGACCAGCCGCCGCGCGAGAAACCGGTACATGCGCGCTTACCCGTGTCCCTCCGTCCCGGTCAGTATGTCCAGGCCTCGGCGTTCCACGTCGGGGCCCCGATGCCGCGCGGCAGGTAGTTGTCCACGAAGCGGCTGACCACCGGGGTGTTCGGGTTCTTCCGCATGCGGAGCGTCCAGACGAAGTCCTCGGCCGTGACGCTGCGCCCGTCGTGCCACCGGTAGGTGTTCTTGATCTTGAAGCTCACCTTCATCTTCCTGTTGGGCAGGAGCTGCCAGTCGCCGTCCTTCAACGTGGGAAGCTTCTGGGCCAGGTCGGTGTAGAGCTTCCAGTTGTTGTCCCGGGCGATGAGACCGCACCACATCGGGGTCTCGACATCGGTCTCCACGGCCAGGTTGCTGACGAATCCGGGGAAGAGCTCGGCCGGCTCCTGGCCGAGCAGGACGACGACGCGGTTGCGTCCTTGGGCGGACGCTCCCAGCGGCCACGCCGCGATGGTGAGCGCCACGACCACCGCTGCTACGGCTGCACGCCGGAACACGACTGCCATGGCACACCCCCTCCAGTGCACCGAATGACCGTCTTCCTCGCCTCCCTCAGTCGCGCCAGCGGCCCGAGCATGACTCAGAGCTTCAGCCGGGGATCCAGCGCGTCCCTCAGCCCATCGCCGAAGAAGTTGAAGCACAGCACGGTCAGGAAGATCATCATCCCTGGCCAGAACGCCAGCCAGGGCGATGTCCACAGGTAACTCTGCGCGTTCTGCAGCATGTTGCCCCACGACGGCGTCGGCGGCTGGATGCCCACGCCGAAGTACGACAGCGCCGCCTCGGTGAGGATGGCCCCGCCGACGTCCAGCGTGGCCGCCACGATGATGGGCGCCATGGCGTTGGGCAGGAGGTGGCGGAAGATGATCCGTGACTCGTTCGCGCCCATCGCCCGCGCCGCGTCGCTATAGTCCAGCGACTTGAGCTTCAGGATCTCGCCGCGCACCAGCCGCGACGTCACCGTCCAGCCGAACAGCCCGATGATGATGATGATGGCCAGCAGCCCGCCGCCAAAGTAACGGCCGAGCAGCAGCAGGACCCCGAAGACCGGGAGGGTCAGGACGATGTCGGTGAGCCGCATGAGGATGTTGTCCACGATCCGCCCGTAGAACCCCGCCACCACGCCGACGAGCGTGCCCAGGGCCACCGCGGAGAACGCGGCGGAGAAGCCCACCAGCAGCGACACGCGGCCGGCGTACAGCAGGCGCGTGAGCACGTCGTGGCCCAAGTCGTCGGTGCCCAGCAGGTGGCCGCCCCGGAACGGCGGGGCGAACCGGTTCATGAGATCGATTTCTTCGAAGCGATACGGCGCGATCCAGGGGGCGAAGATGGCGGAGAGGATGAGGATGCCGATGACGACGAGGCCGCCCATCGCCAGGTGATGCTTGCGCAGCCGGCGCCAGGCGATCTGCCAGTACCCCTCACCGACGGGCGCCGCCTGCGCGGGAACGGGCGGAGCGATCGAGAGCGCGTTCCGTGCCATCCTCAACCCCCTAGTCGTACCTGATCCGCGGGTCGAGCAGCGCGTAGCCGATGTCGGCCACGAGGTTGAACACCAGCACGAGCACCGCGAGGAACATGAGCACCGCCTGGGCCGCCACGTAGTCCCCCCCGATGACGGAGTCCACCAGCAGCCGGCCCACCCCGGGCCAGGCAAACACCGTCTCGGTGATCGGCGCGCCGGCGAAGAGGCCGGAGATGGACAACGCCACGATGGTCACCAGCGGGATCAGCGCGTTGCGCAGCGCGTGCCGGTTGACCACCGTGCGCTCGGCGAGCCCCTTGCTCCGCGCCGTGCGCACATAATCCTGGCGGATCACCTCGAGCATGCTGCTGCGGGTGTACCGGGTGTAGGTGGCCATGCTGAGCAGGGCCAGGACGACGCTGGGCAGGAGCATGTAGCGCAGCCGGTCGAGGTAGAACGGCAGCCCCTCGGGCACGCCCGGGGTGCTGATCCCGCCCGGCGGCAGGGCCAGCCAGGCCATCGCGGGGACGGCCGTCCAGGGGTGCCAGACCGCGAACAGGTAGATCATCATGATGCCGAACCAGAACACCGGGATGCTCACGCCGAAGAACGTGAAGGTCGTCGCCAGGTAGTCGAGGGCCGAGTATTGATGGAGGGCGGAATAGATCCCCACCGGCACGGCCACCAGCAGGGCCATGAAGAACGCGGTCACGGTCAGCCACAGGCTGTTGCCGATGCGGTCGCGCATGATGTGCGTGACGGGCTCCTTGTAGGTGCGGGAGAAGCCCAGGTCCCCCTGCACGGTCCGGCCCAGCCACTTCACATACCGGATGTGGATGGGCTGGTCCAGGCCGTAGATGCGCTTGAGGCGCGCGATGTCCTGGGGCTTGACGCGCGGGTCGCTGGCGATGAGCAGGTCCACGGGATCCCCCGGGGCCAGCGTGAGGAGGGAGAACATGAGCACGCTGATCCCCAGCGCGATCGGGATCATCTGCAGCAGCCGGCGGAAGATGTATCGCTGCACGGGTGACGCCCCCTCAGCTCACCGCGTTGAGTGTGCCGCGGAGGCGGGACGGGGCCGGTCCGGCCCCGTCCCAGCCTCCGCCTGCCGCCTTACTGCCAGGTCCACCGATGGACGTTCCAGGTCTCGTACGTCCCGCTGAGCTGGACCGCCGTGAAGTTCTGCAGCCCCGGCTTGGCCGCGGCCACCGACGCCCGCACGTAGAGCGGGAGCGCCGGGATGTCGCGCGAGAACAGCTGCGCGGTCTGGTTCAGCAGCTGGTTGCGCTTGGCCTCGTCCACCTCGCGGCTGGCCGCCTTGCACGCCCGGTCGATCTCGGCGTTCTTGTAGCCGGGGTAGTTCTGGCCGGCCCAGCCGTTGCTCTCGTTGGGGATGGCGTCCGAGGTGTAGAGCTGGTCGCAGTCGGAGATCGGCGACAGCACCCAGGCGTACATGGCCATCGCCGGGAACTTGCGGCGGTTGGTGATCTCGCCGAAGTACACGCGGGCCGGGTAGTTCTGGATGGTGATGGCGATGCCGATCTCGCGCAGCTGCTGCTGGATGATCTGCTCGACCTGCTCGCGGACGCGGTTGCCCGCGGTGGTGTTGAGCTCCAGGGCGAGCCGCTGCCCCTGAGCGTTCCGCATCACACCGTCAGGACCGGGCGTGAAGCCCGCCTCCTGCAGCAGCGCCCGGGCCCGGGCCGGATCGTGGGGGTACTTAGTGATCCCCTGATCGTTCCGCGGGTAGCCGGGGTGCAGCGGCGGCAGGTAGGTGTGGGACACCGGCTGCTTGCCCTGGAAGAGCTGCTGGACCATCTGCTCCCGGTTGATGCCGTGGACGATGGCCCGGCGCACGCGGACGTCCGCCAGCACCGGGTTGTCCAGGTTGAAGTCGATATGCTCCCAGATCAGCCCCGGCTCGAAGAAAACCTTGAACCGGCCGCCACCCTGCCGCTCCAGCTGGACGGCCTGATCGAAGGAGATGCCGATCGTGCCGATCGCGTCCAGCGCCCCGGAAAGCATGTTGGCCACCAGCGCGTTTGTGTCCGGGATGAACCGCCACGTAATGCGCTTGATCTGCGGGCTGCCGAAGATCGGGTGGTTGCCCACCGCCTCCACGGTCATGGACGCGCCCTTCCGCCACTCCACCAGCTTGTAGGCGCCGTCGCCGATGGTGAGCTTCGGGTCGTTCCCGTACGGGGACTCGTTCAGCTTGCTCGGGTTGGCCCGGTAGTAGCGCTCCAGGATGTGCCGCGGCAGCGCGCCGTACTCCGTGATGGCCACGTTGGCGTACGCGTACCGCTCCTTCCAGTTCACCGTGATGTCGGTGCCGCTGGCGCCCTTCGTGCAGAGGATGTTCGAGATGCGGTTGGTGAGGTCGCGCACGATGACCGGGACCTGCTCGTTCCGGGTGGCGTTGTGCACGAAGACGAAGTCGGCGCACGTCACCGGCCGGCCGTCCGACCAGTTGCGCGGCTTGACCTTCCAGACGAGGGTCATCTTGTCCCCGTCCAGCTTCCAGGTCCCGTCCTTCAGGGTGGGGAGATAGGTCACGCCCTGGGGGAACAGCTTCCACGTATTGTCCCGCTGGATATCGCTCGTGAAGATCGTCGAGAGCACGGAGACCGACGCCGCCATCTCGGCGAACATCGGGTTAAGGAAGTCAGGCTCCTGCGACATGCCGATGACCACCTGGTCCCGCCCCGCCGCCGGCCCCGTCTGCTGGGCGGCCGCGTACTGCAGCGGCAGCAGGCCCAACGTCAGCAGCATCGCCGCAAGGAGTGACGACCACCGCCATCTGGCTCGCATCTCATTCCTCCTTGACCCAACATAGTTGGACGTCTGGCTCTCCTCCGTCACTGCACGGACCCTTGCCGTCGTCCGGCCCCCCACCACCACCCCCTCTCATGATGGCGCCGTGCAAACGCATCCACTCCGTCGTTATCCTTGCGGGGGGACGCACGCGCGGCGTCCCCCCGCACCCCCCTCCGCGGGCGTCAGTGGAGACCGCGGATGACCCACTCCATGGGATTGATGCTCACCTCGCCGTGCTCCCGGCCGGGCGTCTCCCGGCGCGCCGGAGCCACGGCCACCTCCTCCATCCGCACGGCGGCCCGACGCCGTGGCGCGGCGCGTGCGGCGGGAGCGCTCGCGGCCTGGCGGGCGCGGGGATGCGACATCTGACGCTCAAGGAACGCATCCACGTCGGCCAGGCGAATCCGGTAGGCCTTGCCCAGGCGGGCCGCAGGGAGCCGGCCATCGCGGATGTACTTGTAGACGGTGAGCTTGTTGAGCTGCAGGTAGTCGGCGACCTGCTCGACCGTCATGAGATCCGATCGGCCGTCCTTCGTGCGCGACATTGCCGTCCTCCCGGCCCTGGCCGGCCCTGAGGTGCTCAATAGTACACAATACTATACTATAGACATACGATCTTTCCTCTCTGGAGAGTTCCCTTCTTGCCGGCGCACAAGCCTCAAAAGCGCTTGTGTTGACTGCCGGGGGGACGCACGCGCGGCGTCCCCCGTCCCCCTCCGCGGACATCAGCTAGTCCGGAGCCGGGGGTCGAACGCATCTCGGAGCCCGTCACCCAGGAAGTTGTAGGCGATGACCGCAATGACGATGAACACCCCCGGGAATAGCAGCCAGGGAGACCGGCTGAGGTTCACCAGGTTGGCGCCGGCCGTCAGCAGGTTCCCCCAGCTGGAGCACGGTTCCCGGACGCCCAGGCCCAGGAAGCTGAGCCCTGACTCCCCCAGGATGGCCCCGGGGATGGTCAGGCTGGCCACGATGATGACCAGGGACGACGTGTTCGGCAGGATGTGGCGGAGAATGATCCGCAGGTCGTCGAGCCCCATGGCGCGCGCCGCCAGGATGTACTCCCGCTCCTTGAGCGACAGCACGAACCCGCGGATGAGCCGCGAGAAGCCGGCCCAGCCGATGAAGCTGAGGATGAGCGTGATGAGGTAGAACCGGGTCGTGCATCCCACGTTGGTGGGCAGCACCGCGCTGAGCGTGAGCAGCAGGTAGAACGCCGGGAAGGCGATGATGACCTCGGCGATCCGCATCATCACGTTGTCCACGCGCCCGCCGTAGTACCCGGCGATCCCCCCGTAGAGCATGCCGATGGGCAGAGTGACGGCCACGACGAGGATGCCGATGATCAGCGACACCCGGCTGCCGTAGAGGATGCGGCTGAACAGGTCGCGGCCGAAGCCGTCGGTGCCCATGAGGAACAGGCGCCCGGGTTCGTCCACCCCCAGCAAATGGATCCGCGTCGGGATCACCCAGAAGAGCCGGTAGGGCTCACCCCGCACGAAGACGCGGATCGGGTAGATCTTCGTGTGATCTTCCCTGAAGATCCGAAGCCCCGGATCGACGAGCTGGGTGTCGTAGACGAACGGCCGCCAGTGGAACCGGCCGGAGGCGTCGATGAACCTCGGGATGGTCGGCGGATGGTAGAACTTCGCCCGGTCCGAAGTGTCCAGCGTGTACGGCGAGATGAAGTCCGCGAACAGCGCCATCGAGTACAGGATCAGCAGGATGACCCCGCCGATCACCGCCAGGCGGTGCTTGCGGAGCTGGCGCCAGGCCAGCTGGGCGGGCGTGCGGGGGGCCACGGACTGGACGGCCGCGATCGTCTGGGGCAGGCGCCGGGTCAGCGGGACGGCCATCGTCAGTCGTACCGGATGCGGGGATCGCTGACCGCCAGCAGCAGGTCGGCGATGAGGTTGCCGACCACCAGGGTCACCCCGCCGATGACCAGGCTGGCCATGACGACGTACAGGTCCTTCCGCACCACGGAGTCCAGGATCAGCTGCCCCAACCCGGGCCAGCTCACGACGTTCTCGAGAATCGCCGCCCCCCCGAGCAGCCCGCCGAGCTCCAGCCCAAAGATCGTGATCAACGGGTTGATGGCGTTCCGCACGGCGTGTTTGTAGATGACCACCCGGGCGGCCAGTCCCTTCGCCCGCGCCGTCTTCACGTAGTCCTGCCGCAGGACCTCGAGCAGGTTGCCGCGCATCTGGCGCATCAGCCCCGCCACCGTGAGGAAGGCCAGCACGGAGGCCGGGATGACGAGGTGCCGGGCGATGTCCAGCACCTTGCCGTACCAGGGCAGCAGGTCGTAGTCCAGGCTGGTCATGCCGCCGATGGGCAGCCATCCGGTGCGGAACGCGCCGTAGAGCAGGAGCAGCCCGGAGAAGAACGTCGGCGTGGAGATGCCCACGTACGCGGTGAACGAGAGCAGGTTGTCGGTGGGCGAGTACTGGTGTGTGGCGGCGTGGATCCCGATGGGGATCGCGAGGAGCCAGGCGATGACCAGCGAGGTCACGCTGAGCAGCAGCGTGTTCAGCAGCCGGGACTTGATCAGCCACAGCACGGGCACCTGGAAGGCAAAGGAGTAGCCGAAGTCGCCGCGGATGATGTTGCTCAGCCAGCGCAGATACTGGACATGCAGCGGGCGGTCCAGTCCGAAGTTGGCCCGCATCTGGTCCACCGTCTCCTGCGAGACGACGGGATTGAGGCGGATCTCGGCCAGGAAGTCGCCGGGGGAGAGCTGGATGATGAGAAAGGAGAGGATGGTGATCCCGAGCAGCAGCGGGATCATCTGGATGAGCCGGCGCAGCACGTGGCGGGCCATCGTTAGATCGCCATCAAGCCGGAGGGGGCGGTCGCCGCATCGGCCAGATGTCCGGCCTGATGAGCGCGGGGGGATGAACGCGCGTCATCCCCCCGCACCCCCCTGCGCGGGCTTACCTCAAGACCTCCTTGTAGAACAGCGTGTCGATCGGTCCGATGGCGCCCTGGAGCCCGATCGGCGTCACGTTTCCCAGCGTGTTCCGGACCGCGGGCTGCGTCTTCGGGTAGCTGAAGTAGAGGATGGGCACCTGCTCGGCGACGACTTGCTGCCAGCGCACGTAGAACTGCTTGCGCTTCTCCTGCGCCACCTCACCCTCGGCCTGCGAGAACAGCCGGTTGATCTCGGCCTCCCACGGGGTCGCCGGATTCTCCTGCTTGGGCCACCACATGTGCAGGCTGCCCGAGGTCAGCCAGACATTCTTCCCGGTGACCGGCTCGATGCCGCCGGTCAGCCCGATGATGATGGCATCCCAGTTGAACGTCCCGACGAGCTTTCCCACCAGCGTGTTGAACGCCTCGGGCGCGTAGTTCACCTTGATCCCGAGCTTCGACCAGTCCTGGCGCAGAATGTTGCCCATGGCCACCCGGTCGTTGTTCTCCGCGTTGGTGCTGAGCGTGAACTCCACGACGTTGCCCTGCGGATCGCGCAGGGTGCCGTCGCTGCCCTTCCGGTAGCCGGCCTCCGCAAGCAGCTGCTCGGCCCGGGCCAGGCTGTACTCGTACTGGGGCAGCTTGTCGTTGTAGTAGAGCTTGTTGCCGACGCTGAGCGGCCCCCAGGCGGGCGTGGCCCGCCCGGCGTAGATCTGGTTGGCGATCGTGGCCCGGTCCACGGCGTGGTTGAGGGCCCGGCGGAAGCGGACGTCCTGGAACCAGGTGAGCTTCGGCGGCCGCAGCCCGGCCGGATTCTGGTTGAGCACGACGAACTCGGAACTGAAGGTCTCGGGCCCGTCATAGATGGTGAAGTTCTGCGCCCGCTCCATCTGCTTGAACTCGGAGAACTCGCGCGGCCGCGCGGCGTACACGTCGGTCTCCCGGGCCAGGAACTTGAGGCGCAGCGCGTCGAGGTTGGGCACGATCAGCCGGACATACCGGGTGAGATACGGCAGCCGGTTGCCCGCCTTGTCCACCTTCCAGTACCTGGTGTTGCGCAGGAACGTCACGCGCTGCCCGGGGACGTACTCCTGCATCACGAACGGCCCGGTGCCGATGATCTCCCGCGGCGGCGTGTTCACGCCCCACGTGCGGTTGAACTCCGCGGCCCCCTTGGCCACGGCGTCGGCCAGCTTGTGCCGGGGCACGATGGAGGTCCCGATGACGCGGAGGAACGTCCCGATGGGCTTCTCGGTGCGGAACTCCACCCGCCGGGCATCGAGCTTGCGGAACCGCAGCGGCTTGCCGTCGAAGGTCAGCGTGTCGCGCGAGCTGGTCTGGACCCCCTCGGTGAAGATCGTCTGGAAGGTGAAGATGACGTCGTCCGCCGTCACCGGCTTGCCGTCGTGCCAGGTCACGCCCTGGCGCAATGTGAAAACCCACGTCCGCCCGTCGCGGCTGACCGTCCAGGACTCAGCCAGAGCCGGCTCGATCTCGCCGGTGATGTAGTCCTGCTCGACCAGGCCGTCGAAGATGTTCGCCAGGATGTCGGTGGACGAGGTCTCCTGGGCGACGGTAATGTTGAACGTCCGGGGGTCGGTGATCTGAGCCCGGACGTGCACGCCGCCGTACTTCCCGACCTCGTGCGGGTAGCTGACGACCTTCGGGTTTGGGATGTCGGGTAGGGTCAACCTCGGCGCCGCGGCCAGCGGCGGCACTGACGTGGCGGCCATCAGGGCGATCGCCGCCACCACCATCAGGATCGGAGTCGCGCGCTGCATCTTCCCCCTCCTCGTGTCTCGACAGGCTTCCGGGTCCCCCTGGCCCCGGCGGCCTACGCCGGAAGTATACAATAGTACACTCCGGCATAGGAATCTTGATCTGGAATACATTCACGTTGGTTTGCCTCGCTCCCTCCATCGGAGGCGAGACAAGGGTACGGCGGCTCAGAACTGGCTGAGCTGGCGCGCGCCCCACGCGAACAGCGCCACCATCGTCCCGGCCAGGACGATCCCTGGGACTGTGAGCAGGCGCGCGACCGAGCTGCCCGGCCGGCGGCTCCACCACCACAGCGCGGGGATGGCAAGGCAGGCCAGGGGACCTGCCAGGGCAAGGGGATGAGGCTGGCCAGGGATCAGGGCGCGGGCACCGACCTGGACGGCACCTGTTGCGGCGAGCACCGCTCCCATCTTGGCACCTGGACGGCGGAGAAGATCGTCGATCCTGCGGAACGGGGCTGCGAGCATCTGCGCAACCGCCACCAGGATTGTTCCCGCGATCAGCGTGACTGCCGCGACGACCAGGGCGATCGGAAGGACGCTCAACGCGGTCAGAACGACAAAGAGGAGGGACGGACCCGGGCGGAAGAGATCCAGTTCGGGGATGCCCAGCAAGAACAACCTGCGGCGAGGTGTCTGTGAGGTCGCGAACGAGAGGGAGAACCGGCCGAATCCGGTGACTTCCAGCCAAACGGCGGCAGGGTGTCCGCCGACCACCGCGGCCCCGGGCTTGAGTGAACCCGGAATCGAGAAGGTGATCCGCGTGGGCGTTTCCAGCACGTCTTCGCCCGGGGAGAGGCGCGCCGCATAGAGTTCGGAGTTCTGGCGGCGGCCGGTCGGCTGAGACCACACGGCCACCGCCTGGCCGTCGCCGTGCGCCACCGAGAGATCGGCGACTCTGGTCCGGCCCAGCAGCGGGATGCGCGACGACCCCCGGCCGGCGCGGTCCAGGCGGATCCCGTAGAGCCTCCCCGCGGTGGAGAAGGCCCGCTCGATCGTGGGGATCAGCACCACGTGCGCCTCACCTGCGCGGGCAGGAAGCACGGGCAGCGGCGCGACCAGGGCGATCGCGCCGGTGAGCGGACGCTGGGACGCAAGCCCCTCGGGCGTGAGATCGCCCACCATCAGTCTAAAGTCCCCCGCCCCCTCGGTGTCCCACCACAGCACACGCGGCTGTGGATCGAGCATGATCGCAGGGGCGTCCCCGGCGGCCACGGCCCTGGGCGCAGAGGCCGTGAACGGCGGACCCCCGGAGCTCCGCGCCTCGGTTCCGACCTCGTGAATCCGCGCATACCAGACCTGCCGCCGCCCGCGGTCGAACGCGCTCCACACCACGTGAAGCGGCCCGCCGGCGTCCGCGGCCGCCAGCCCGATCCGTCCCGCCTCCTCACGGGGGGCCGGATCGGGCCTGAGGAGAGCCTGTGGCGATCCCTCCCCGTCCAGGATCGCGATCTCCAGGCTCACCCCGCCAACTCCCCTGGTCATCCAGGCCGCGGCGGCCCCCGGTCCCCACGCGGTTGCGACCGGAAACCCCAGCCGCGTGTCCACGCCGCCTTGCAGCCGCGACGGGCTCCGCACCTGCCGGCCATCCGGAGAGAGAACGGCATGCCAGAGCTCGCCGCCGGCCGCCGCCGGCGTGGAGCGGTCGAGCCAAAAGACGTGCAGCCGGCCGCCGGTCACCGCCACCGTCGGCGCGACGGCGACCGATGTCGCGGCGAGACTGACCGGATCGGACCAGCCCAGCGCGACGGCCCCCGCCGCGGCGGCCGCGAGAACGAGGAGGCGCATCAGGCCCGCTCGAGCGGCGCGTAGCCGAGGGCCAGCCGCTTCACGCCCTGCGAGAAGCGCACGGTGACCACGGCCCGCACGCCTTCCCCTTCCACCTCGAGGACACGCCCCTCCCCGAAGGTGGCGTGGCGCACCTGGTCGCCAGCGGCGAAGGACGGCACCTCGCGTTCCTCGTCGGGCCACACGGCTTCGGGGGGCGGAGCTTGCTGCACGCGGGCGATGAGATCGGACGGGATCTCGTCCAGGAACCGCGAGGGGATGGCGGGCGAGGTCGTCCCGAAGATCGTCCGGTTGCGGGCGTGGGAGATGTAGAGGCGCTGCTTCGCCCGCGTCATCCCCACGTAGCAGAGCCGGCGCTCTTCCTCCACCCCGCCCTCTTCCTCCAGCGCGCGGGCGTGCGGGAAAAGCCCTTCCTCGAGCCCGGCCAGGAACACCACGGCAAACTCCAATCCCTTGGCGCTGTGCAGCGTCATCAGCGTGGTCCTGTCCACGTCCGGCTGCCAGGTGTCGAGGTCGGTGACCAGCGCCAGGTGCTGGAGGAACGCTTCCATCGTGCTCTCGCCGGTCATCTGCTCGAACTCCTGAGCGACCGTGACCAGCTCCCGCAGGTTCTCCAGGCGGCTGTACGCCTCATCGGTGCCTTCGGCCTCGAGCATCTGCTGATACCCGGTCTCCGAGATGGCCGCCTCCAACAGGTCCGTGGCCCGCACCCGGTGGACGCGGTCCCGGAGGCGCTCCATGAGCCCGGCGAAGTCCGCGGCGGCCGGCTGGGCGGCCCGGGGGAGTTCGGCCACGCCTTCGGGCCGGGCCAGCGCTTCGAGCAGCCCCAGACCATGCCGGCGGGCGAAGGCGTCCAGGCGCTGCAGGCTCACGTCACCGATGCCGCGCCGGGGCACGTTGACGACCCGGGAGAAGCTGGCGTCGTCGCCCGGGTTGAGGGCCAGGCGGAGATAGGCGATGAGGTCCCGGACCTCCTTGCGCTCGTAGAAGCGGACGCCGCCCACGATGGTGTACGGAATCCCGGCCCGGAGGAACTGCTCCTCGAAGAGGCGCGACTGGGCGTTCGTGCGGTAGAGCACGGTTATGTCCCGGTACCGCAGGCCGTCGCGCAGCCGCCGAACCTCATCGGCCACCATCCGCGCCTCGTCGTGGCCGTCGTAGGCCTCGTAGTACGCCAGCAGGTCGCCGGGCGGGTTCGCCGTCCACAGCGTCTTGGCGTGGCGGTGCGGATTGTGCGCGATGACGCCGGCGGCGGCGCCGAGGATGGACTTCGTGCTGCGGTAGTTCTGCTCGAGCGTGATCACCGTGACGTCCGGGTAGTCCCGCTCGAAATCCAGGATGTTGCGGATGTCCGCGCCGCGCCATCGGTAGATCGATTGATCATCATCCCCCACCACGCAGAGGTTGCGATGCTTCCCCGCCAGCGTTTTGACGATGAGGTACTGGGCGCGGTTTGTGTCCTGGTACTCGTCCACCAGCACGTGCTGGAACCGGTCCTGGTACTCGTCCCGGACGTCGGGCGCCTCGCGGAAGAGATCGAGCACGCCGAGCAGCAGGTCGTCGAAGTCCAGCGCGTTGGCGTCGCGCAGGGCGCCCTGGTAGGCGCGATAGACCCGGGCCACGACCTCTTCGTAGAAGCCGGCCGCGCGCTGCGCGTAGGTCACGTGGTCGATGGCTTCGTTCTTCGCCTTATCGATGAAGGCCAGCATCACCCCGGGCGGGAAGCGCCGGTCGTCCAGGGCGAGGTCTTTCAGGCAGCGGCGGATGAGGGCGCGCTGCTCGTCGTCGTCGTAGATGACGAAGTTGCGGTCGATGCCGACACGGTCGCCGTGGCGCCGGAGGATGCGGCTGCAGATGTGGTGGAACGTGCCGATCCACATGGCGCGGGTAAGGCCCCCGCCGACCAGCCGGTCCACCCGCTCGCGCATCTCGTTGGCGGCCTTGTTCGTGAAGGTCACGGCGAGGATGCGCGGCGGAGGTACCTTCCGTTCCCGCAGCAGGTGAGCCACGCGGTACGCCAGCACGCGCGTCTTCCCGCTCCCGGCGCCGGCCAGGATGAGCAGCGGGCCGCCGGGATGGGTGACCGCCTCGCGCTGCGGGGGATTCAGATCAGCGAGGAGATCCATCGCCTACGAGTCTACACAAGCCGCCGGATGACGGTCCATGCCGCTTACCGGCCGGCGCGACACCGGATCTTCGCGCGTGCCCGCGCTACTTCGCCGGGCAGGGGACGGCGGTGATGCGATCCAGCCGGTAGAGGCGGAATGATCTCAGGCGTCTTCCCCGGACCTCCACGCGCAGGGGAGGCGCCTCCTCCACGCGATCCGCGTGCTCCGCCCACCGCACGGAAGGCTGCCATCGCTCGTCGATCACCGCCACGCCCGGCCGGCCGGCCACCTCCTGCGGGGAGGTCCAGATGGACCCGCGGGGCGGGCAGGGCAGCAGCGTCACCGGATGGCCCGGCGCGTGATAGCCGAGCTGGGCCGCGACCTGGTAGCGGTCCGCCACGATGACCGCGCCGCGGTTCGCACCGCCGGGTTCCTCCTCAGCGCCCCCCAACGCGCGCAGCTCGGCCGCGACACGGACGCCGGCGTCATGCCAGCCATAGACCTCTTCCGCCCCGGGAAGCAGCGGCAGCGCGGGGACGAGTGAGACGGCCAGTCCCCAGGCGATGGCCAGGCCGTTCAGCGCGGCCAAGGACGCGACGGCGCGGTTCCACGCCGCGCCCAGCACGAGACTGTACCCCAGATACACGGGCGCGAGCCAGTTCCCGTGGGGCCAGGCGCCGGCGGCGGCCGGGATGAACGGAAACACCAGCGCGGGCAGGCTGACCAGCATCACGAAGGCGGATGGGGCGTCGCGCTGGCGGAGCGGGATGGCCAGCGCCCACACATACGCGGGGAGGAGCGCCAGCGCGAACGGCATCTGCTCCTCGAGCAGCTTGCCCACGCCCGTCAGGCCGGCCACGGCCGGGGCGCCGGCGGCGAGCCGGCGGCTCACTCCGTAACTCACCCCCGCCCATCCGTGCTGAGCGTTCCAGAGCAGGACCGGCGCGAACATGGCCGCGGCCAGCGCCCCGCCGGCGTACACCTGCCACGCCCGCAGCGACCGCGGCGCGCGCAGGGCGACGTAGAGCGCGAGGCCGGCGGGCAGCAGCACCATCGGCATCTTGCTCAGGGCGCCGAGCCCGATCGCGAACCCCGCCGCGAGCCACCGCCCGGGCCGGCCGTGGAGCGCCTGCCAGGCGAACCGCATCGCCAGCGCCCAGCACAAGAGCAGCGGCGCGTCCGGCGTCGCCAGCAGCCCGGCCCCGGCGAGCACGGGCACCACCTGGAAGAGCACCGCCGCTGCGACGCCGGCGCGTGTGCCAAACAGATCGCGGCCGAGGAGGAAGAGCACATACGAGGTCGCCGCGCCGGCGGCCAGCGCGCCCACCCGGATGAAGAACGCGGAGTCCCCGACGGTCGTCGTCAGCGCGATGAGCCAGGCGATCACCGGAGGGTGGTCGAGGTAGCCCCAGTCCAATGCCTGCGCCCACAGCCAGTAGTAGGCCTCGTCGTCGATGAGCGGGGCGACCGCCGCGGCGGCGGCGCGGGCCAGGACGAATCCCGCAACGATCCGGATTGCCCAGGAGATCTGCCTGCCGGTCCAGATGCGGCCCTTGAGGACGCCTGCTGGTGAGAGCGTCCGCGCAGGCGTTGGCGCCGATCGGCTGGTCTCACTCCCACTCAATGGTGGCGGGAGGTTTCGAGGTGATGTCGTACATCACGCGGGAGATCCCCGGGACCTCTCGCGTGATCCGGCTGCTGAGCCGCTCCAGCACGTCCTCGGGGAGGCGGGCCCAGTCCGCGGTCATCCCGTCGGCGCTGGTCACCGCCCGGACGCAGATCGTGTGCCCGTAGGTCCGGGCGTCGCCCATCACGCCGACCGACTGGACCGGCAGGAGGACGGCGAACGCCTGCCAGACCTCGCGCATCAGGCCCGCCTCGCGCAGCTCGTCGAGCACGATGGCGTCGGCCGCGCGCTCGATCTCGAGCCGCTCGGGCGTGACCTCACCCAGGATGCGGATGGCCAGCCCCGGGCCGGGGAAGGGATGCCGGTACACCATCTCGTCGGGCAGCCCGAGCTGGCGGGCCACCTCGCGCACCTCGTCCTTGAACAGCTCGCGGAACGGTTCGATGAGCCGGAATTGCAGGCGCTCGGGGAGACCGCCGACGTTGTGGTGGGTCTTGATCCGCGCCGCGGTGCGCGTGCCGCTCTCGATCACGTCGGGATACAGCGTCCCCTGCACCAGGAAGTCCACGGCGCCGAGTTTCGCCGCCTCCTCCTCGAAGACCGCGATGAACTCCTCGCCGATCCGCCGGCGCTTCTGCTCAGGCTCGGTCACGCCCCCCAGCCGGCGGAGGAAGCGGTCCCGCGCGTCCACGTGGACGAGGCTGGTCTTGAAGTGATCGCGGAAGGTCCGGACCACCTGTTCCGGCTCGCCCTTGCGCAGCAGACCGTGGTCGACGAAGATGCAGGTCAGCTGCTCGCCGATGGCCTGGTGCACGAGCGCCGCGGCCGCGGCGGAATCGACGCCTCCGGACAAGGCGCAGATGGCCCGGCCGCTGCCGACGGCCGTGCGGAGCACGGCCGTCTGTGTTTCGATGAACGAGGCCATGGTCCAGGTGGGGGCACAGCCGCAGACGGCGAACAGGAAGTTCTGCAGGACCTGGCTCCCCCAGGGCGTGTGCGTCACCTCGGGGTGGAACTGCACTCCGTAGAGCCGGCGGGCTCGATCGGCCATCGCCGCCACCGGATTGTGATCCGTGCGGGCGAGGGAGGTGAATCCGCCGGGGAGCGCCACCACGGAGTCGCCGTGGCTCATCCAGCACAGCAGGCGCGTCTCCAGGCCCTGGAAGAGGTCGCCGCGGTCGTCCACGAACAGCCGCGTGCGGCCGTACTCGCGCTGCCCCTCCGGCGCGGTCCGCCCGCCCAACTCGTGCGCCATGAGCTGCATCCCGTAGCAGATGCCCAGGACGGGCACGCGTCCGTCGAACAGCGCCGGATCGGCGCGCGGCGCGCCGGGTTCGTAGACGCTGGCCGGGCCGCCGGAGAGGATGATGCCCTTCGGGCGGAGGGCCATGAGCTCGTCTGGGGGTGTGGTGTACGGGAGAATGAGGCTGCGCACGCGACTCTCGCGCACGCGGCGGGCGATGAGCTGCGCGTACTGGGCTCCGAAGTCCAGCACGATCACGGTGTCCGGCGTACGGCGGTCCGGGGTGTCGACGGCGCTCGTGGGGGGCGCGCCGGGCTGGGGCATGCCGGTCAGAGTCGCTCCCCGCGGCCGGCGCTCCACAACCCCCGACATCGGGGAGAGCGGGCCCGCGCGTGTGGGAGCTTTCGGGGTCATCCGCCCGCAGCGTCCCCGGCAGCTCGCCCCGGGGCGAGTCGCATGAGCCCCGCGGGGTCATGGCTCGCGCGCGCTGAGGACGTGAGGAGGCAGATCCTCGTCACCTCCCCTGCCCGACTTTCTGCGTGAACTGCAGCGCCTTGCCCTCGCTGGCCAAGGTGGGCGCGATGATCACTTCGGCGCTGTGCATCTCCCGGATGGTCCGGGCCCCGCAGAGGCCCATCGCCGTGCGCAGCGCCTCGGCCAGATTCTGCGAGCCGTCGTCGGTGGAGGCCGGCCCCAGCAGGATCTGCTCCAGCGTGCCCGTTGGGGAGACGCGGACGCGGGTCCCCCGGGGCAGCGCGGCATGGGGCGTGGCCATGCCCCAATGACACCCGCGGCCGGGGGCTTCTTCCGCCCTGGCCAGGGCCGAGCCGAGCATGACCGCGTCGGCGCCGCAGGCGATCGCCTTGGCCACGTCGCCGCCCACGGCAATCCCGCCGTCGGCGATCAGCGGCACGTACCGGCCGGTGCGGCGCTCGAACTCATCGCGCGCCTCGGCCACGTCGACGATGGCGGTGGCCTGCGGTACTCCGACCCCGAGCACGCGCCGGCTGGTGCACGCCGCCCCCGGCCCCACCCCCACGAACAGTCCGGCGGCGCCGGCCTCGAGCAGCGCCATGGCCGCGTCGTAGCTCACCGTATTGCCCACCAGCACCGGCACCTCCGCGGAT
>Ga0209172_10001022_pt1 | contig 66599 bp, 63 predicted proteins | sample LarsenN4metaG_FD_184113 | JGI IMG/M metagenome (GOLD analysis project Ga0209172, IMG submission 184113) | Hot spring sediment bacterial and archeal communities from British Columbia, Canada, to study Microbial Dark Matter (Phase II) - Larsen... ...
GATGGTGCAAGCGCCCCCAGAGTTGCCTGGTAGGTGACGAATCCGTCGATGACGAATTGCTGATCGACCAAGGGATAGCCACCACGGTGCGACATGAAGGCGAGCTCCGCCGCAAACGCGCGGAATTCGTGCACGGCGAACATGACGTCTTCATACTGTTCACTCGATAGCTCGCCGACGCCTGGAATTACGCCGTACAGCGTCTCGTAGTTCTGACGGTCAAGCACATGCTGTAGCTCGTGCAGGGTCAAGTCCGATTCTTGCTGGAAATTCTGGAGGGGGACGCACCCTCTGACGGGGCTCTCGGCGGCTCATGACGACGCTGGTGCTCGGCGTCGAGCTCCTCCTTCATCGCCTCGAGCTGCTTCACCTCGAAGGGTTTGATCTGGATCCCGCGCCAGCTCTCCGAGGCCCGGATCAGCGCCGCGTACATGAGCTTGAGCACCGCCCGCTCGCCGAAGGCGTTCGCGACGATCTTCATGCGCCGTCGCTCCTCGCCAAAGAGCCGCTCGAGCAGGTTGGTCGTTCGTATCACGCGCCGATGCGCGATCGGGAAGCGCAGGTGCGCGATGTAGGCCGAAGTCGTCGAGGAAGCACTTCACGGCCGACGGAAAGCGCTTCTCGTACTCCGCCACGACGACGTTCCGCATCATCCGCGCCACATCGCGCGACGGCGCGTGGTAGGACGCCTTCACCTTCTCACGAAACCTCCGGCTACTCCGCGTCCGGGATCTTCGACTGCAGGTTCCGCATCCGGTGCGCCAGGCAGCGGCCTCGCACCGAGCGCGGAAAGCACTCCTCGACCGCCCGGATCAGCCCCGGGGCCCCATCCGTGGCCACGAACCGGGGATCACCCAGGCCGCGCCGCTTCAAGTCCTGGAAGAACGCCCGGCAGCTCTCCGTGTCTTCCTTCGTCCCCGGCGAGGGGTGCAGGAGCACCTTCTGGCCCTCGAGCGTGATGCCCCAGGCGCACAGCACCGCTTCCCGGCGCTGGCCACCGTGCAGGCGCTCGGCGATGCCGTCGGCAAAGAGATACGCGATCTCGTACTCGGAGAGGTCCCGGCTCGTGAAGGCCTCGTACTCGCTCCACAGTCGCTCGGTCACTTGGCATCCCTCCTCGGCGGCGCCGGGCTCGACGGGCTCGGCGAGGACGCGAAGCGCGAGTTGGGCGGGGGTCAGGGCGGCCTCGGCGCCTTCGCCCAAACGTGGGCCGAGGGCTCCTCGCGCTCGGCATCGTCCACGTTGCATCTCCGCTCCTTCGTTCCTTCTGTCCGTGCCGCCCGGGGGCGAGCGCACGGTGATCCTGGCCGTGACCGGCTGGGGAAGGAGCGCCGCCGTGTCGGGCCGGCACGGCAAGAGCCCGACCCGCGTGCAGGGGCACGTGCCGGGGCGGCGGCGCACCCGAAGCGGCGGTGGCGCAGGCGCCGCGCGGTCCTACCGCGACCGATCCTCCAGCCGCGCGCCCGGCCGCATGAGGCCCTCCTGCGCCACCGAGGCGACGAGCTTCCCGCCGCGCTCGAAGATCGTGCCGCGCGCGAAGCCTCGCGCGCCCGCGGCGGCGGGGCTCTCCTGGACGTAGAGGAGCCACTCGTCGGCGCGGAGCGGGCGGTGGAACCAGAGCGCGTGGTCGAGGCTCGCGGTCATGAGGGGGCCGAGGCGCCCGAGGCGGCCGTAGGGGCGCACCATGTTGTCGAGGAGCGAGATGTCCGAGGCGTACGTGACGAGCGCCTGGTGGAGCAGCGGGTCGTCGCCCAGGCGCCGCGCGGTGCGGAACCAGACGAGGCTCGGGCCCTCGAACGCCGGGCCGCCGAGGTAGCTCGGCACCTGGACGTGCCGCAGATCGATCGCGCGCGGGCCGCCGACCCACGGGCGCATCTCGGCGGGCAGCTTGTCGAGCAGCGTGGAGACCAGCTCCTGCCACGTCGGCACGGTCTCGGGGTCCGGCGCCTCGGGCATCGGGAGCTGGTGCTCGTAGCCCTTCTCCTCGACGTGGAAGGAGGCGGACATCTGGAAGATCGCGTGGCCGCGCTGGCGCGCGACGACGAGGCGCGTGGTGAACGACTTCCCGTCGCGGATGCGGTCCACGGTGTAGAGCACCGGGTGCGTCGGGTCGCCGGGCCGCAGGAAGTAGCCGTGCAGCGAGTGGCAATGCCCCCGCTCCACGGTGCGTCCGGCGGCGACCAGCGACTGCGCCGCGACCTGGCCGCCGAAGAGGCGCTGCACGCGGTCGGACTCGTTGCGGCCGCGGTAGACGTCCGTGTCGATCTCCTCGAGGTCGAGGAGCGCGAGCAGCTCGGAGAGTCGGCGCTCGGTCGCAGCGTCCGCGGTGTCCACGGGCGCATCGTTAGCACGGCGCTCTAGACTGTGCCCGGGAGGAGCCGATGAAGACGCGCGCCGCCGTCGCCCGCGCCGCGGGCGAGCCGCTCCGCATCGAGGAGGTGGAGCTCGAAGGCCCGCAGCCGGGCGAGGTCCTCGTCGAGCTGAAGGCCACGGGCGTGTGCCACACCGACGCCTACACGCTCTCCGGCGCCGACGCCGAGGGCCGCTTCCCGTCCATCCTCGGCCACGAGGGCGCCGGCGTCGTGCGCGAGGTGGGGGAGGGCGTGCGCTCCGTGGAGCCCGGCGACCACGTGATTCCCCTCTACACGCCGGAGTGCCGGCAGTGCGAGTACTGCCTGCACCCGGACACGAACCTCTGCGTCGCGATCCGGGCGACGCAGGGGCAGGGGGTGATGCCCGACGGGCGCAGCCGCTTCTCGTCGCGCGGCGAAGCCCTCTTCCACTACATGGGCACGTCGACGTTCGCGAACCACACGGTGCTGCCGGAGATCGCGGTGGCGAAGATCCGGCGCGACGCCCCCTTCGACAAGGTCTGCTACATCGGCTGTGGGGTCACGACCGGGATCGGCGCCGTGCTGTGGACGGCGAAGGTGAGGCCGGGCTCGCGCGTCGTCGTCTTCGGCCTCGGCGGGATCGGCCTCAACGTGATCCAGGGCGCGCGCCTCGCGGGCGCGATGCAGATCGTGGGCGTCGACCTCAATCCGCGCAAGCGCGCGCTCGCCGAGCGCTTCGGCATGACCGACTTCGTGAACCCCGGCGAGGTGAAGGGCGACCTCGTGGCGCGCCTCGTGGACGTGACGAGGGGCGGCGCCGACTACAGCTTCGAGTGCATCGGCAACGTCCAGGCCATGCGTCAGGCGCTCGAGTGCGCGCACCGCGGCTGGGGCGTCTCGGTGATCATCGGCGTCGCGCCCTCGGGCGCGGAGATCGCGACGCGCCCCTTCCAGCTCGTGACGGGCCGCACCTGGAAGGGCACCGCCTTCGGCGGCGCGCGCGGCCGCACCGACGTCCCGCGCATCGTGGATTGGTACATGGAGGGGAAGATCGAGGTCGACCCCCTCATCACGCACACGATGCCGCTCGAGAAGATCCACGACGCCTTCGAGCTCATGCACCGGGGGGAGTCCATCCGCAGCGTGGTGCTGTACTAGCTCCGCCCTCGGCTGCGGCGGCGCCGGCTCCCCGGGCAGCGCGACGGGCACTCGTCCCGCTCCGGCGACGAGGCGCGTCGGAGACCGGGAGCGGCCCGACCCTGCCGCCCCGGGCCGGGCGCGTGGGCCCCCGGAGGCGCGTCCGGCGCGCCGCGGCGCCGGGCGCCCCCGCGCGCGTCCCGCCCGCGGGGAGGCCGCCCGCGCGCGCGCGCCGGTCCTCACATCGTGAGGCCCGTCCTCGCGCCAGAGGGGTGAACCGCGCGCGCCCGGGAAAGCTCATCCGATGGTCCTCGACTCCGCGTTCCTCTCCCGCGACGTGCCGCTCCGCCGCGGCATCACGCTGCGCTGCCACGAGCGCGCGGGCGCGGGCGGCCCGACCGTCCTCCTGCTGCACGGCTACGGCGACTCCGGGCGCGCCTTCGCGCCCATCCTCCCCTGGCTGCCCCGGAGCTGGCGCGTGATCGCGCCCGACCAGCGCGGCCACGGCGACTCCGATCGGCCGGCGGAGGGGTACGGCGTCCCCCAGCTCGCGTCCGACGCGGCCGCGCTCCTCGACGCCCTCGCCGTCCGCGAGGCGGTCGTCGTGGGGCACTCGATGGGAAGCTTCGTCGCGCAGCAGCTCGCGCTCGACCACCCGGCGCGCGTCGAGCGCCTCGCCCTCGTCGGCGCGGCGGCGTGCGCCTCGACCGCGGCCGTGGACGCGATGGCCGCCGAGCTGCGCTCGCTCGACGACCCGGTGCCCGACGCCTTCGTGCGCGAGTTCCAGAAGGGCTGCCTCGCGCGGCCGGTGCCGGAGGCGTTCTTCGAGGACTGCGTCGCGCAGGGCCGCAGGCTGCCGGCCTGGATCTGGCGCGCGGTGTACGAGGGCTTCGCCCGCTTCGACGCGCGCGATCGCCTCGGGGCCGTGGGCTGCCCGGCGCTCGTCGTCTGGGGCGACCGCGACGCGATCTTCGAGCGCGCGGACCAGGACGCGCTCCTCGCGGCGCTGCCGCGCGCCTCGCTCCTCGTGTACGAGGGCACGGGGCACTGCCCCAACTGGGAGGAGCCCGAGCGCTTCGCGCGCGACCTCGCCGCGTTCGTGGAGGCGGCCGCGGGCACGCAGGCCGCGTAGCCGGCGCCCTCACGCGCCCGCCGCCGCGCGGACCCGCGTCGCGCGGATCCAGAGCTCGGCGAACGCGGCGTGCAGCGAGAACGCGACGCCGAACGCGACGACCGAGAGCCCGCGCGCGCGCTCGTCGGTCGCCTCGCCGAACGCGAACAGGGCGGGGACGAAGATCAGGCGCATCGTGGCGATGCTGGTCCCGATCGCGAACGCGCGGATCATCCATTCGCGGTGCTCACGCGGGCGGCCGGCGCGCGCCAGCGCGACGCCGCGCGCCAGCGCGACGAGAAAGAGGCACGCGAAGGGTCCGGCGACGATCCAGGTGGCCCGTCCGGAGAACGGAAAGAGCGACATCATGACGAGCGCGGTCGCCCCCGCGACGACGCCCGCGCCGGCGGCGGCCCTGCCCACGCGCCGGTGCAGGGAAGGCCGGCGCGCGCGCAGGCGCGCGGCGAACTGCGGCATCGCGAGCGCCAGGTAGACGCCGCCGAGGACGACGTGCAGTCGCGTCACCACCGGGTGCTCCCGGAAACCCGGGTTGTAATGGGCGTCGTCGAGGAGGTGCTCGACGGAGAGCGCGATGCCGAGGAGCGCCAGGAAGCCCGCGGCCCCGGCGGTCGCGCGCCGCGCCCAGCGCGGGGCTCCCCGGAGCTCGCCCGCGGCCGCGGGCGCGGTCAGGGCAGGCCCGCGAAGCAGCGGTCGAGGAGCTGGCGCTGCTCGACCTCGTGCACGGACGCGCTCCCGGTGGCGGGGCTCGCGCTCCGCTCGCGTGCGGCGACGCGGATCGCGCGGCGCATGCGGTCGACCATCTCGCCGCGCACGAAGCTCCACGCGCCCATGTTCTCGGGCTCCTCCTGCACCCACACGAGCTCCACGCTGGCGGGGTAGCGCGCGAGGACCGCGGAGAGGTCCTCGGCCGGGAACGGGTGGATCTCCTCGAGCCGCACGATCGCGGCGGGCGCGCGCCGCTGGTCGCGCTCGGCACGCAGCTCGTGGGCGACCTTCCCGGTGCAGAGCAGCACGCGGTGCACCTCGGGCGGCGGGCCGGGGTCGTCGAGGACGGGCTGGAAGTGCCCCTCGACCAGCTCGGACACCGCGGAGCGCGAGGCCGGGGAGCGCAGGTAGCGCTTCGGCGTGAAGCACACGAGCGGGACGCGCACCGGGCTCGCGACCTGGCGCCGGAGCGCGTGGAAGTACTGCGCCGCCGTCGTCGGGTAGGCCACGCGCATGTTGTCCTCGGCGCAGAGGATCAGGAACCGCTCGATGCGCGCGCTCGAGTGCTCGGGGCCCTGGCCCTCGAAGCCGTGGGGGAGCAGCAGCACGAGCGAGCTGCGCTGGCTCCACTTGTCCTCCGCGGCGGCGAGGTACTGGTCGATCACGATCTGCGCTCCGTTCACGAAGTCGCCGAACTGCGCCTCCCAGCAGACGAGCGCGGCCGTGTCGCCGAGCGAGTAGCCGTACTCGAAGCCGAGCGCCGCGTACTCCGACAGGAGGGAGTCGTAGATCATGAACGGCGCCTGGCTCGGCGCGACGTGCGCGAGCGGCACGTACTCGCGCTCGGTGCGCTGGTCGACGAGCAAGGCGTGCCGCTGGCTGAAGGTGCCGCGACGCGTGTCCTGGCCGGCCACGCGCACGGGCGTCCCCTCGAGGACGAGCGTCCCGAACGCGAGCGCCTCGGCCGTCGCCCAGTCCACCGCGCCGTTCGCGTACTCGCGCGCGCGCGCCTCGAGCTGGCGCTCGAGCTTCGGGTGGAGCGCGAAGCCCTCGGGCGTGCGGGAGAGCGCCTCCATCGCGCGGTCGAGGGTCTCGCGCGGGACGCCCGTCTCGACGGGACGGCGCGGCAGGCGCTGCCGGAACCGGCCCACGGTGGCGGGCTGGGGCACGCGCTCGTCGTGCTCGGAGAAGGCGCCGTCGAGCTGCCGGCGGAAGTCGGATAGCAGGCGCTCCGCCTCGTCGACGCTCACGTCGCCGCGGTTCACGAGCGTCTCGGTGTAGAGCTTGCGCACCGATCGCTGCGCGGCGATGCGCGCGTACATGCGCGGCTGGGTGAACGCGGGCTCGTCCGCCTCGTTGTGGCCGTAGCGGCGGTAGCAGAAGAGGTCGACGACGACGTCCTTCCGGAACGTCTGGCGGAAGTCGAGCGCGAGCTCGATGACGCGGATGCAGGCCTCGGGGTCGTCGCCGTTCACGTGGAAGATCGGCGCCTGCACCATCTTCGCGACGTCGGTCGGGTACACCGAGGAGCGCCCGTGCTCGGGCGCCGTCGTGAAGCCGACCTGGTTGTTGACGACGATGTGGACCGTCCCGCCGACCTCGTAGCCGGGCAGCTCCGAGAGGTTCAGCGTCTCCCCCACGACGCCCTGGCCGGCGAACGCGGCGTCGCCGTGGAGGAGGATGGGCAGGACGCGCGCGTGCTGGTCGTCGCCCATACGGTCCTGCTTCGCGCGCGCGATGCCGACGACGAGCGGGTCCACGGCCTCGAGATGGCTCGGGTTGCTCGCCAGCGTGAGGCGCACTGACGCTCCGCTCGGCGCCTTGTGGCTTCCCTCGGCGCCGAGGTGGTACTTCACGTCGCCCGACCCCTGCGGCGCGTCGGGATCCAGCTCGCCCTCGAACTCGCGGAAGATCTGCGCGTACGACTTCCCGATGATGTTCGCGAGGACGTTCAGGCGGCCGCGGTGCGCCATCCCGACCACCGCCTCCTCGATCCCGGCGTCCGCGGCGCGGTCGAGGAGGGCGTCGAGCATGGGGATCAGGCTCTCGCCGCCCTCGAGCCCGAAGCGCTTGTGCCCGATGAACTTCGTGTGGAGGAACGTCTCGAACGCCTCGGCGGCGTTCAGCCGCTCCAGCACGCGCCGCTTGCGCTCCTTCGAGAGCGGGAGCGGCTCGCGCTCGACGCGCTCCTGGATCCACGCCTTCTGATCCGGGTCCTGGATGTGCATGTACTCGAGGCCGATCGTGCGCGCGTAGGCGTCCCGCAGGACGCGCAGGATGTCGCGCAAGCGCATCGAGCGGCGGCCGCCGATCCCGCCGCACGGGAACTCGCGCTCGAGGTCCCAGATCGTGAGGCCATGGTGGAGCGGGTCCAGCTCGGCGTGCGTGCGCGCCTCCTGGAGGCCGAGCGGGTCGAGGTTCGCGATCAGGTGCCCGCGCACGCGGTAGAGGTTGATGATCTGCTGCACCGCGACGGACTTCTCGTGCGCGGCCAGCTCGTCGGCGTGGGGGCTCGTGTCGCGCATCCAGCGCGCGGGCTCGTACGGGATCTGCAGGCTGGCGAAGACGTCGTCGTAGAAGCCCTCCTCGCCGAGGAGGAGCGCCTGGATGCGGCCGAGGAGCTCGCCGCTCTCGGCGCCCTGGATGATGCGGTGGTCGTAGGTGCTCGTGAGCGTGACGACCTTGCCGACGCCGAGCCGCGCGAGGGTCGCCGGGTCGGCGCCCTCGTAGCCGGGGGGATCGGTGATGGCGCCGACGGCGACGATCACGCCCTGGCCGGGCATGAGCCGCGGCACCGACTGGACGGTGCCGATCATGCCGGGATTGGTGAGGGTCGCGGTCGTGCCCTCGAGGTCCTTCGGCTCCACCTCGCCCGCTCGGACGCGCCGCACCGCCTCCTCGTACGCGGAGAGGAACGCGGCGAAGTCGAGCGTGTCCGCGTTCTTCACGTTGGGGACGAGCAGCGCGCGCGTGCCGTCGCGCCGCACGACGTCGACCGCGAGGCCGAGGTTCACGTGCGGGTGCCGCACCACGGCGGGCTTTCCGTCCCGGCGCACGAAGCTCGCGTTCAAGGCGGGCGCCGCCGCGAGCGCGCGCACGACCGCGTAGCCGATCAGGTGCGTGAACGAGACCTTCCCGCGTCCCGTCCGCTTCAGCTGGTTGTTCAGGATGGCGCGGTTGATCTCGAGGAGCTTCGCGGGGATCGTCCGCACCGACGTCGCGGTCGGGACCGCGAGACTGGCCTCCATGTTCTCGGCCTGCCGCACGGAGCCGCCGCGCAGCGGCTCCGCCGCCGCGGCGTCCCGGCGCGCGGGCTCCGCCGCGGGTGCCGCGGCGGGCGGCGCCGCGGGGGCGGGCGCGCGGGCGGCGGCGGGTGCAGCCGCGGCGACGCCGGCGCCGGCGGCGCGCTCCGCCGCGCCGAGCGGCACGTAGTCGGCGAAGTACTCGCGCCAGCCTTCGCCGACCGAGCCCGGGTCCTCGAGATACTGCCGGTAGAGCTCCTCGACGAGGCCGACGTTCGGCCCGAGGCCCTCGAAGCGCTTGCGGTCGGCCATCGGGCCGCTGCCTCCGTGGTCGTCCCTTCGGTGCGCCCGCGAGCGGCCTCTCGCGCGACGCGCGCCGAGGCCGTGCGCTCTGGACGCCCGGCGCGGCGCCCCCCGCGCCGCGCGCGGCGCGGTCCCGGGAAGGTACCGCGCGGCCGGCCGCCTTGCGCGGCGCGCGGTCGCGCTAGATTCCGCCCGCCCGCGCGGCTCGCGCGCGACGCGCCGCGCGCGCGCCCGGTGCGAGGGCGCGCCGAGGCCCGCACACGGCCCGGCGCGGGGCCGACGCAGCGCGGGCGCCGAGCCGATGCAGGGGGGGACGATGCGCATCCAGCGGACGGGCACGTTCGCGCGCCCGCGGCGCGCCGTCGTCGGCGCGCTCGCGCTCGGCGCGGGGCTCGCGGCGGCCGCGGCGGCGCCGAGCGGCGGGCAGGACGCCGGCGTCCTGCGCGCGCGCGCGAAGGCGCTCTTCGGCACGCTGCCCGCGCTCGCGGAGAGCCCGGCGAACCCGTCGAGCGAGGCGCGCGTCGAGCTCGGCCGCGTCCTCTACCACGACCCGCGCCTCTCGAGGAGCCAGGAGATCTCGTGCAACAGCTGCCACGGGCTCGACCGCTACGGCGTCGACGGGGAGCCCACGTCGGCGGGCCACAAGGGCCAGCGCGGCGAGCGCAACGCGCCGACCGTCTACAACGCCGCGCTCCACGTCGCGCAGTTCTGGGACGGGCGCGCGAAGGACGTCGAGGAGCAGGCCAAGGGGCCCGTCACGAACCCGGTCGAGATGGCGATGCCGAGCGCCCCCGACGTGGACCGGATCCTGCGCTCGATTCCGGGCTACGCGCCGCTCTTCCGGGCGGCCTTCCCGGGCGAGCCCGACCCGGTGAGCTTCGGCCGCGCCGCCCTCGCGATCGCGGCGTTCGAGCGGACGCTCGTCACGCCCGCCCCCTTCGACGCCTTCCTCGCGGGCGACGACGCGGCGCTGAGCGAGCCGCAGCAGCGCGGCCTCGCCACGTTCCTCGAGGTCGGCTGCCCCACGTGCCACGTCGGCCCCGCGGTCGGCGGCGCGATGTTCCAGAAGCTCGGCCTCGTCCACCCGTACGCGACGGCCGACCCGGGGCGCTTCGCCGTCACGAGGAGCGAGGCGGACCGCGGCGTCTTCAAGGTCCCGTCGCTGCGGAACGTCGCGCAGACCGGCCCCTGGTTCCACGACGGCCGCATCGCGACGCTCGACGACGCGGTGAGGAAGATGGCCTGGCACCAGCTCGGCCGGGAGCTCACGGCGGCGCAGACCCGCGACGTCGTGGCGTTCCTCGAGAGCCTGACGGCGCCGCTGCGGCCGGAGTGGACCCGCAAGCCCGCGCTGCCCGAGCGCGGTCCGGACACGCCCGGACCGCGACTCGACTAGGCGCGGTGCGGCGCGGCGCGGCGCCCGCGGGCTCAGCGGGGCGGCGCGGCGGCGGGGAAGCCCGGGACGCCGGGGTCGCGCTGCACGCCGAGCGTGTTGAGCGCCATCGAGACGAGCGTGTACTGGCCGACGGTGAAGACGAAGTCGAGGAGCTGGCGCACGTCGTAGCGGGCGGCGAGCGCGCGCCAGGTCGCGTCGCCGACGAACGCGTCGGCGTGGAGCTCGTCCACCGCGCGCAGGAGCGTCGCGTCGAAGGCGTCCCAGCCCGGGGCGTCGGGCCCGCGCGCGACCCGCTCGATCTCCTCCTCGGAGAGCCCGGATCCGCGCGCGATGAGGACGTGCTGCCCCCACTCGTACTCGGCGCGGCAGAGCCATCCGACGCGCAGGATCGCGAGCTCGCGCTCGCGCGCCGGAAGCGTCGACTTCGCGAGCAGGTGGCTGCCGAAGACGAGCCAGCGCTTCAGCAGCTTCGGGTGGTGGGCGAGCGTCGTGAAGATGTGGAGCGGCCGCCCGCCTCCGAGCCCGGTGCCGGCGAGGAGCCCGCGCACCTCGTCGTCCCATTCGCTCTCGGGCAGCGGCGCGACCCGCGGCGTGTCGAGCCTCACGTCGAGTCCTCCCGACGGGAGGATAGGCGGGGACGGTGCCGGAAGGGCCGCGGAGCCCGACCCGCCGGGACACCGAGGCGGCGCGACCTCAGCCCCGTCTGCGCCGTCCCGGCCCCGGCGTGCCGGTCCCGCCCCCCGCGCCGGTCGTTCCCGCCCGCGCCGATCCGGGGCGTGCGGCGGCGCCCGCGGCCGGCGGCGCGGGGGCGCTCTCGGCGGCGCGACGGGCCACGAGTCCGGCGTCGAGCGTCCAGCGCCCGCGCCGCGTGGGGCGGGCGACCGCGTCGGCGAGCGCCGACTGGAAGCGGGTCCGCGGCCACGGCTCGATGCCGAAGCGCTCGAGGTGCGGCGTCGGGATCTGCGCGTCGAACAGCGTGAAGCCCCAGGCTTCGAGCTGCCACACGAGCGCGACGAGCGCTGCCTTGGAGGCGTCGCTCTCGGCGTGGAACATCGACTCCGCGAAGAAGGCCGAGCCGAGCGACACGCCGTAGACGCCGCCCGCGAGCCCGCCGTCGCGCCAGGCCTCGGCCGAGTGCGCGAGCCCGAGCCGGTGCAGATCGGTGTAGGCGTCCACCATCGCCGGCGTGATCCAGGTCCCGTCCTGCCCGGGCCGCGGCGCCGCCGCGCACGCCTCCATGACGTCGCGAAAGGCCTCGTCGAGCGTGAGCTCGAAGCGCCCGGCGCGCAGGGTGCGCCGCAGCCGCCGCGCGACGTGGAGCCGCGCCGGGGGCAGGACCGCGCGCGGATCGGGCGCGTACCACAGGATGGGAGGGCCGCCGTGCCACGGGAAGATCCCGCTCGCGTAGGCGAGGAGGAGGCGCGCCGGGCGGAGGTCGCCGCCCGCGGCGAGGAGGCCGCTCGGCTCGGCCTCGGAGGGGTCGGGGAAGGCGAGCGCGGACGTCAGGCGGTACACGGGCATGGGCGGTGGTATGGTATGCGGTCCCCGATTGACGGATCGATCGAAGGAGCGGCGCGCATGAATTTCGACTTCTCCGAGGACCAGAAGTTCGTCCAGAAGACGGCGCGCGACTATCTCGCGCAGCACGCGCCGCTCTCCGCTTGCCGCGCGGTGCTGGAGAGCGACCAGCCGTTCGACCGCAACCTGTGGAAGGGCGTCGCCGAGATGGGTTGGCTCGGGACCGCGGTGCCCGAGACGTACGGCGGCTCGGGGCTCGGCTATCTCGAGCTCGTGCTGATCGCGGAGGAGGTGGGACGGGCGCTCGCGCCGATCCCGTTCGCCTCGTCGGTGTACCTCGCGACCGAAGGGCTGCTGCGCTACGGCAGCGAGGCGCAGAAGAACAAGTACCTCCCGCGCCTCTGCTCCGGCGAGCTCGTCGGCACGCTCGCCGTCGCCGAAGGGCCGGGCGACCTCGACCCCGGGACGCCCGCCGTGCAGTTCGACGGCGGGGCCCTGCGCGGCGCGAAGCTGCCGGTCCCGGACGGCGACGTCGCGGGTCTCGCGCTGGTCCTCGCGAGCGAGGGCGGCCGGCCGACGCTCGTCCTCGCCGAGCTCGGCGCGAAGGGCGTGACCCAGGGCCCGGTGCGCTCGTTCGACCCCTCGCGCTCGATGGCGCGGCTCGATTTCGACGGCGCGCCCGCCGAGCGGCTCGGCGCCGCCGGGCAGGGCGGCGAGCTGCTCTCGGCGCTGCTCGACCGCGCCGCGGCGATCATGGCGTTCGAGCAGATCGGCGGCGCGGAGCGGGCGTTCGAGATCACGCGGGAGTTCACGATGAACCGCTGGGCGTTCGGGCGGCCGGTCGCCTCGTTCCAGGCGCTGAAGCACCGCATGGCCGACCTCTACGCGGCGATCGAGCTCGCGCGCTCCAACGCCTACTACGGCGCCTGGGCGCTCTCGCACGACGCGTCCGAGCTCGCGACGGCGGCGCCCGCCGCGCGCGTCGCAGCGAGCGACGCCTTCCAGCTCGCGGGCGAGGAGATGGTGCAGATGCACGGCGGCGTCGGCTTCACGTGGGAGTACGACTGCCACCTCTTCTACCGGCGCGCGCGCTGGACGGGCGCCGTGCTGGGCACGGCGTCCGAGTGGCGCGAGAAGCTCGTCGCGCGGCTCGAGCGCCAGTTCACGGCCTGAGCGGCGGCGCGCCAGCGCGCGGCCGCCTTCCCTTCCTTCCTTCTTCGAGAGGACCCGCCATGGACTTCGACGACACCCCGCAGGAGGCCGCGTTCCGCAAGAAGGCGCGCGCCTGGCTCGAGAAGAACGCACAGCCGAAGCGGCCCGACGAGGTCGGCGCCGACGAGCTCGGCGAGCGCGAGGACCCGGGGGCGATCGCCGCGGCCAAGGCCTGGCAGGCGAAGAAGTTCGACGAGGGCTGGGCCGTCCTCACGTGGCCGAAGGAGTACGGCGGGCAGGGCCTCTCGCGCGTCGAGGCCGTGGTGTGGAACCAGGAAGAGGCGAAGTTCAAGACGCCGATCAATATCTACGGCATCGGCCACGGCATGCTCGGGCCGACCCTCATGGCGCACGGCACGAAGGAGCAGAAGGACCGCTACCTGCGCGAGATGGCCCGCGGGCAGGTGGTGTGGTGCCAGCTCTTCAGCGAGCCCGCCGCGGGCTCGGACCTCGCCGGCCTGCGCACGAGCGCCGTGCGCGACGGGAGCGACTGGGTCCTCAACGGGCAGAAGATCTGGAGCACGGGCGCGCACTACTCGGACTGGGGCATGATCGTCACCCGCTCGGATCCCGAGGCGCCGAAGCACGCCGGCCTCACCTACTTCATCGTCGACATGCGCGCCAAGGGGATCGAGATCCGCCCGATCAAGCAGATCAACGGCGGCTCCGGCTTCAACGAGGTGTTCTTCAACGACGTGCGCGTGCCCGACTCGAACCGGCTCGGCGGGGTGGGCGACGGCTGGCGCGTCGCGCTGACGACGCTCATGAACGAGCGCGTCGCGATCGGCGGCGGGGCGGGCGCCGGACGCTTCCGCGATCTGTTCCAGCTCGCGCGCCAGGCGCGGCGCAACGGGCGCCCCGCGATCGAGGACTCCGCGGTGCGCCAGCAGCTCGCGGACTTCTACGTCCGCGCGCAGGGCCTCAAGTACACGGGCCTGCGCACGCTCACGGCGCTCTCCCAGGGCCAGACGCCGGGGCCGGAGGGCTCGATCGGGAAGGCCGTCGGCGCGCCGCTCGGGCAGCAGATGGCGGCCTTCGCGCTCGAGCTCCAGGGGGCCGTCGGCGCGCTGCACGACGACGCCGTCGTCCCGCAGGAGGGGATGTGGCAGGACGCCTACCTCGGGTCGCCGGGCCTTCGCATCGCGGGCGGCACCGACGAGATCCTGAAGAACATCATCGCCGAGCGCGTGCTGCGCCTCCCGCCGGAGGTGCGCGTCGACAAGGACCGCCCGTTCCGCGACATCCCGAGCGGGTCGGTCAAGAAGTAGCCGTGGGGCGCGCGCGGGGCCGGCTGCGCGACCGCGCGCGCGCCGCGCGGTTCGTCGCGGCCGCGGCTCCCGAGCCGCGTGCGCGCGCGGCGCGGGGCGGGGCGGCGCGAAGCCGCGCGGCGGCCGTCGCCGCCGCGCTGCTCGCGGCGGCCGCCCTCGGCTGCGCGCGCGGCGAGGCGCCCTGGCACGTGCGCGAAGGCGACGAGGCCCGCTTCCAGCGCGCGAGCCGCGAGTGCCGCGTGCTCACCGTCGACGCCGAGGGCCGCGAGGGTCCGATTGCCTTCGACGACTGCATGAAGCGGCGCGGGTTCCGGCGCATGGGGCCGATCCGGCGGCTGTTCGCGGGGTAGCACCCAGCGCCGCGAGCTTGCCCCGGCCGGTGCGCCTGCGCGAGCCACGCGAGCACCGTCCGAACGCCGGCCTCGCTCGACCCCGGACTCGCCGGCGGCCGGCCGAGGCCGCCCGACACCACCGCCCGCGGCCGTCGGCTGCAGCCGCTCGCTAGGCGGCGCCCGTGATCGGACGCTCGAGCCAGAGCTGCCGGCCACCCTGCCACCGGGCGCGGACGGCGGAGAAGCCCGCGCGGGCGTAGAGCCGGAGGGCCTCGACGTTGCGGTCGTTCGTGTTGAGCCCGATCACGCGACAACCCCGCTCGCGCGCTCGGGCGACCGCGGACTCGAGAAGACGCGAGCCCAGACCGCACCGACGCGAGAGCGGCAGCACGAACAGATCGTCGAGCTGCGCCTCGCAACCGACCACCCAAAGCGAGTAGCGGTAGCGAACCTGGGCGTAGCCGATCGAGGCTCCCTGCCCAGACAGGGCGACGATGAAGTCGGTGGCCGGATCGGCGAGCAGGCGCTCGAGGGAGGACGCCACTTCGCTCTCCGACGGGCTCCGCTGTCGAAGGTGATCGCGGAAGGCGAGCACGAGCGGAACCAAGAGCGCGCGGTCTTCGGCGGCGGCAAGGCGAATCGTCGTGCTCGTCTCGTTCTCCTCCGCGGGCGCCCCACGGCGGCTCCGCTGCAGCCGCCCCGTGTGGCCCGGAGTTTCGTGCGGCGGCCGCTCGCGCGTCAACCACGGATGGGAGCCCGCCGGCCGTGGCACCGGCGCGGCGCCGCAGGCGCGCGGCGGTCCGCTGCAGCCGCTCGCGAGGCCGCGCGCGAGGCGGCACGCATGTCGACCACGCGCGAGACTACGTCTGTGGTCGAGGCGGTGATCGACGACGTGGCGGCCTGGGCGCGGAGCCGGACGGACGTGCGAGCCCTCGCTCTGGTGGGCTCGCGGGCCCGGGGAGACGCGCGCCCAGACTCGGACGTGGACTTCGTCGTCCTCGCCGAACGCCCCGAAGATCTGGTGCGCGATACGGCGTGGGTGGGCCACTTCGGAGAGGTGAGCCGGCTGCGCGTGGAGGAGTGGGGGCGGGTGACTGCAGTGCGCGTGTGGTACGCCCACGGCGTCGAGATCGAGTTCGGACTGGCGACGGCAGCGTGGGCGACGGACGCGGATGCCGGAACGTCGCGCGTGCTAGGCGATGGCGTGCGCATCCTGATGGACCGCGACGGCGACCTCGCGCGGCTCGTGGGGTCCTAGCGGATGTCCTCCGCGCAGCCCGACTCCTGATGGCCGCCGCCTCGCCGGAAGGCTGCGCGGGCGCGACGCACGATGACGCGCAAGCGCGGCGGCGCGGGGCTGCTCCGCGGGCGCACGCCGGGCTAGTCTCCTCCGCGTGGAGCCGACCCTGCGCGACGTGAAGTACGAGGTCGACCGCGGCCTCGCGTGGATCACCATCGACCGGCCGGAGCGGATGAACGCGTTCACGGCGCGCACCGTGGACGAGCTCCTCGCCGCGTTCGAGCGGGCGGCGGCGGACCGGGCGGTCGGGGTCGTGGCGCTCACCGGGGCGGGGGACCGCGCGTTCTGCGCGGGGGGCGACCAGAAGCAGCGACAGGAGACCGGGGACTACGGGCCCAGCGCGACGGGGCGCTTCCAGATCGAGGCGCTGCACCGGCTGATCCGCGCGGTGCCGAAGCCCGTGATCGCGGCCGTGAACGGGCTCGCCGTCGGGGGCGGCCACGTGCTCCACGTGCTCTGCGACCTCACGATCGCGGCCGACCACGCGCGCTTCGGCCAGGCGGGGCCGCGCGTCGGCTCCTTCGACGCGGGGTTCGGGACAGCCTACCTCGCGCGCATCCTCGGCGAGAAGCGCGCGCGCGAGCTCTGGTACCTGTGCCGCCTCTACGACGCCGCCACGATGGAGCGCTGGGGCCTCGTGAACAAGGTGGTTCCGCTCGCCGAGCTCCGCGCCGAGGTGCGCGCCTGGGCCGACGAGATCCTGGCGAAGAGCCCGACGGCGCTGCGCGTCCTGAAGCACTCCTTCAACGCCGACAGCGAGTCGATCGCGGGGATCGGGAGCCTCGCCTTCGCGACGCTCGAGGTGTTCGAGGAGAGCGACGAGGCGCGCGAGGGCGTCGACGCGTTCGCGGCGCGACGGCCGCCCGACTTCGGGAGATTCCGCCGATGACCGTGCGCGTCGAGCGCGCGGCCCCGGTGACGACCGTCGTCCTCGCGCGGCCCGAGCGCCGCAACGCGGTGGACCGCGCCAGCGCGGCGGCCCTCGCCGACGCGTTCCGCGCGTTCGACGCCGACCCCGAGGCGCGCGCGGCCGTTCTCTTCGGCGAGGGCGGCACGTTCTGCGCGGGCGCGGACCTCCACGAGGTCGCCGCCGGGCGCGGCAATGCGGTGCAGCCGGAGCTCGAGGCCGACGGCCCGATGGGCCCGACGCGGCTCGCCCTGGGCAAGCCGGTGATCGCGGCGGTCGCCGGCCACGCCGTCGCCGGCGGGCTCGAGCTCGCGCTCTGGTGCGACCTGCGCGTCGTCGAGGAGGACGCCGTGTTCGGCGTCTTCTGCCGCCGCTTCGGCGTCCCGCTCGTGGACGGCGGCACGGTGCGCCTCCCGCGCCTCGTCGGCTTCGGCCGCGCGCTCGACCTGATCCTGACCGGCCGCCCGGTCGCGGCGGACGAGGCGCTCCGCATCGGCCTCGCGGACCGCGTCGTCCCGCGCGGCGAGGCGCGCCCCGCGGCCGAGGCGCTCGCGCGCGAGATCGCCGCCTTCCCGCAGACCTGCCTGCGCTCCGACCGGCGCTCCGTCTACGAGCAATCGGGGCTCGACCTCGCCGCGGCGCTCGCGAACGAGGTGCGGCTCGGGATCGAGGTGCTCGGGAGCGGCGAGTCGCGTGCGGGCGCCGCGCGCTTCGCGCAGGGCGCGGGGCGCCACGGGCGCTTCGGAACGCGCGGCGAGGACGGCTGACGCGACCGCGCGAGCCCGGCCGGGGCGCCGTCGCCCGCGCTACGCGGCCGCCGCGCCGAGGTGCCGCGCGACGACGTCCGCCGGGACGGGCGCGCGCCGCATCCGCAGCGCGGCGCGCAGGCGCACCCCGTGGTACGCGACCGCGGTGAGGGCGAAGCCGGCGAGCACCACCTCGAGCACGACCGCGAGGCCGACGTCGCGCGAGAGGTCGGTGGCGGTGAAGAGGACGGAGCTCCCCGCCGCCACGGCGAGGACGAGCCAGAGCGCGCCGTGGAGCAGCGCGCCGCGCACGAGGCGCCCCGCTCCCTCCGCGCGGTAGCCGCGCAGCTCGCGCGGCGAGAAGTGGTCGAGGAACCAGCCGGTGTCCTCGTCCACGCCGCGGTCCGAGGGCGGCGGCAGCACGCCGCCGTCGATCGGGTCGAGCGCGCTCTCGCCGCGCCGGTGGCGCTCGATGCCCTCCCAGACGCGCCGGTGCACCGCCTCGCTGATCGGGTAGAAGCACGCGATCACGCCGGCGACGAACGCCGAGGCCGCGGGCACGAGGGCGAGCATCGCGCGGATCGCGAGCTTCACCGGCTCGCTCTGCTCGACGTTGGGCTCGAAGCCCATCGACTCGAGCACCGCGAGCGGCACCGCCATGCTCGGGATCACGGTGAACTTCATCATGAGCGACCAGAGCGCGCCGTACTGCGCCTCGCGGCGCTTTCCGGTCTGGAGCTCGTCGTAGTCGATCACGTCCGCCTGGATCGCCGGCCCGAGGAAGAGCCGCGCGCCGAAGGAGCTGCCCGCCCACACGAGCACGAACACGGCGAGGCCGAGCTGGCCCTCGCCGACGAAGAAGACGGCGACGGAGCCGGTCACCGCGGAGACGAAGCTCGCGAGCCAGACCGGCTTCTTCCCGAAGCGGCGCGCCGCCCAGATCCAGGCCGGCAGGAACACGAAGCCCGACACGAAGTACGCGGCGAGGAGGATCGCGAGCCAGCGGTTCGGGTCGGGCGGCTTCAGCACGTACTTCGTGTAGTACGGAATGAGCATGCCGGGGATCGCGCCCGCGATGGAGCCCGCGACGTAGACGGCGAGCAGGATGCGGAACACGCGGTTGCGCATCACGCGGCGCACGCCGGGGACGAGCGGGTTGGGCGGCCGGTACACGAAGTCGGGGCGCTCGCGGATGCGCAGCACGAGGTTCCAGTAGAGCGCGGTGAGGAGCACCGCGAAGAGCACCGCGAACGCGAGGTAGCCGCCGCGGTCGCCCCAGCGCGCGACCAGCACGCCGGGGAGGAGCGCCGCGACGATCGTCCCGAAGACCGTGAACGCCTCGGAGAGCCCGTAGAGCCGCGAGCGCTCGTGGTAGTCCTGCGTGAGCTCGGGGCCGAGGCCGTAGTGCGGGATCAGGTAGATGGTGTGGAAGAGGTAGTAGAGGACGTAGCACGCGAGCAGCCAGAGCCCCGCCGCCTCCGGCGAGAGCTGCGCCGGGGGCGCGAAGAGGGCGACGAAGGCGAGCGCCGCCGCCGGCGCGCCGACCGCCATGTAGGGGCGGCGGCGTCCGAAGCGGCTGCGGGTGCGGTCGGTGACCCAGCCCATCACCGCGTCCGTCATCGCGTCGAAGGCGCGCGAGATCGCCTTCACGAGCGCGATCCACCCGAGCGGGACGAGGACCACGTCCGAGTAGAAGATCGTCAGATGGATCGCGAGCGGGATCGCCATCGCCGCGCCCGCGAAGCTCGGCATCCCGAAGGCGAGGCGGACGCCGAGGGGGAGCGGCGGCGCGGCCGCGGGGGCCGCGGCCGCCGCGCCGGCCGCAGGGGCGGCGGGGGCGGGGCCCGGGCCCGCCACCCCGGACGCCTGCTGCGGCTCGGGCTCCGCCATTCCGGAAGGGCAGTGTACCGCGGCGCCGGGTCGGAGATACAATGCCGCGCCGTGCAGCGGGGGAGACCGCGCGTCGCGCGCGCGTTCGAGGTGCTGTCGGTGGCCGCGTTCGCCGGGCTCGCGGTGCGGCTGGCCGGGCGCGGCGGCCCGCTCGCGCTGGAGGCGCCGCTCCCCTTCGCGGCCGGCGTCGCGGCCGGCGCCCTCGCGGCCGACGTCGTGACCGGCGTCGTGCACTGGCTGTGCGACCGCTTCGGCAGCGAGCGCACGCCGGTCCTGGGGCCGTACCTGATCGCCGGCTTCCGCGAGCACCACCGCGAGCCGGAGGCGATCACGCGCCACGGCTTCCTCGAGCGGAGCGGAGCGAACGCGTTCGCGACGCTCCCGATCCTCGCCGCCGCGCCGCTCGCGCTCGCCGGGCTCTCGGCGCGCGCGGGCGCCGCGCTGGCCGGCGCGGCGCTCTCGCTCGCGCTCTTCGTGGGGCTCACCAACGAGATCCACCTGCAGGCGCACCGGGCGCGGCCCGGCCTGCTCGCCGCCGCGCTGCAGCGGCTGCGCCTCGTGCTCCCGCCGGAGGCGCACGCGCGCCACCACTGCGGGCGGCACGACCGCGCGTACTGCATCGCGACCGGCTGGAGCAACGCCGCGCTCGACCGCCTCGGCGTCTTCCCGCGGCTCGAGCGCTGGCTGCGCCGCCGGTGAGCGCGTTCGCCGGCTGGCGCGCGTTCTACGAGAGCGACCTCCAGGGCCTCTGGGGACTCGTCGCGGCGCCCGCCCTCTTCCTCGCGTGGCGGCTCGCGCGCGGCCGACCGCGCGCCGCGGGCGCGTACCCGAAGGCGGCTCGCTTCGTGGACGCCTTCGCGCTCGTCTTCGCCGTCGAGACGCTGCTGGACCCGCTCGCGACGGGTCCGCTCGCGCGCTCGCTCGGCGGCGCGGGCGGGACGGCGCTCGGCCTCGCGTTCGTCCTGCTCGGCGACTTCCGCGTCCTTCTCCTGGTCTCGTACCTCGCGGGCGCGCGCTGCGCGCTCGGCCCCGCGCTGCGCGAGGCGGCGCTCCTCACGCCCGTGGTCCCGCTCGCCGCGTTCGGGGCGGAGCGCGCGCTCGCGGCGACCGTGGGCCCGCTCCCCGGTCAGGCCCTCTGGCTGCTCCACGAGACGGCCTTCCTCGGGATGGTGGCCTTCCTGCGCCGGCGCGTCGTCGCGGCGCGCGCCGCCGGCGCGCCGCCCGCGCTCCAGGCGTACCTGCGCGCCGTCACCGCGTACGTCGCCGCGTACTATGCGCTCTGGGCGCTCGCCGACGTCGCGATCCTGGCCGGCGTCGAGGCGGGCTGGGGGCTGCGCGTCGTGCCGAACCAGCTCTACTACGCGCTCTTCGTCCCGTTCGCGTTCGCGCGCTTCTTCGCGCGCTCGTAGCAGGCGACGAGGACGTCCACCCAGGCATCGAGGTAGCGCGCCGCGCGCGCCGGGTCCGCCGGGCGCGGGTCGCCGACGACGCCGCCGGGCGCGTTCGCGCGCAGATCCGGGTAGAAGATCGCCTGCGCGTCGCGCGGAACGTCGAGGAGCCCGGGCGCCGCGCGCGCCCTGCGCACGTCCTCCGGCGCGAGCGCGAGGAGGATGGAGGTCTCGATCTCCCCGGCGTGGTGCCCGGCCGCCTCGCGCGCGACGCCGGCGCGCGCCGCCTCCGCGAAGACGGCCTCCGCCGCCGCGGCGTGGTCGGCGAAGACGACGACGTCCGCGCGCGGCGCGGCGGCCGCGAGCCGCTCCGCGGCCTCGGCCAGCGGGCCGGCGTTCCCGCCGTGCGCGGAGAAGACGAAGACGCGCTCGAACCCCGCGCCGCCGAGCGATGCGACGACGTCCGCGAGGAGAGCTCGGAGCGTCTCCGGCGCGAGCGAGAGCGTCCCGGGAAAGCCGAGGTGCTCCGGCGCGCAGCCGAAGGGCAGCGCGGGGAGGGCGACGGCCTCCGGCACGCGCGCGCAGAAGCGCGCGGCGAGCGCCTCCGCGATGCGCGTGTCCGTCGCGAAGGGAAGGTGCGCGCCGTGCTGCTCGGTGGAGCCGAGCGGGACGACCGCCGTGCGCGCGCCGGCGGCGAGGAGCGCCTCGACCTCCGGCCACGCGAGGGCGGCGAGGGCGCGCGCCGGGGTGCCGGAGGGAGCGACGGCTCCGGCGCGCGGGCCCTCGGGGGTGGCGGCGGAGGGCGGGGCCGAGGCCGCTTCCGGCGCGGGCATCGTCGCGTCCGGCGCGGCCGTCCTCTCGGGCGGCGCGGCGAGCGCGTAGAGCGGCGTGTCGCGGCCCTGGCCCGGCCAGCGGGCGGGATCCACCCGCCGCGCCTCGAGCGCCGCGAGGAGGAGCTCGTTCAGCGCGGCCTCGTGCTCGAGGAGCGCGTACGGGCCCGGGAGCGAGGCCTGGAGCGTCACCCAGCCATGTCGCGCCGGGTCCCGCATCGCCGCAGCGCGCGCGAAGAGGGGGCCCTCTTCGGGCGCATCCGAGCGGGCGAGCGCCAGCAGCGTCGCGCGCTCGGCGTAGAGCTGCTGGAAGCCGCCGTGCGCGAAGTCGACGACGTCCCAGATCGGCGGCCACGGGACGAGCAGCCCCTCGAGGAGCTTGCGCGAGAGGTGGGACGCGCGCTCGGCGTGGGCGCCGCCCGCGAGGAAGGCGAGGGCGCCGCCGAGCGGGTCGGCCGGCCACGCCTCGCGGAGACCGCGGGCGCGCGCGGCCGCGTCGCGCAGCGCGGCGGCGACGGCCGCCGCGGGGAGCGCGGGCCACGGCGCGGCGCGCCCCCACGCCGCGCCGAGCGCGCGCGCGAGCGCGATGGCGGCGAGGTGGCCGAGCATGGGCCCGACCACGCGGACGAGGAGCCCCGACTCGCGGCCCACGGGAAGCGGAAAGCGCACGCCGCCCGCCGACTCGAACGCCGCGAGCGCGGCGACGCGGGCGGGATCCGCGTCGCCGGGCCCCGCCGCGCTGACGAGCGCGGCCGCGCGGTAGCGCGGCGCGGCGGCGAGCGCGGCGCGGGCGTTCGGCGAGAGGCCCTGGCTGAAGACGACGAGGAGCGCGTCGGGCGCGTCGGCCGGCGCCGGCGCGCCGAGGAACGCGCTCGGCGCGGCGACGCGCGCGGGGACGCCGAGCTCCGCGAGGAGCGCGGCGAGGAGCCGCGCGTGCTCGCGCGAGCTTCCCGCGCCCGTCGCCACGACGCCCGCGCGCGGGACGCCGCCGAGCGCCGGCAGCCGCACGGCCGCGTCGTCGAACGCCGCGACGCGCTCCGGAATCGCGGCGATGCGCTCGCGCAGGCGCGCGAGGCCGGGCGCCACCGCGCTCACGCCGCGTCGGCCCGCCGGAGCTCCACGGGCCGCGCGCCGCGCGCCCCGGCGCGCGCGAGCGCGGCGGCGAGCGCCGCCTCGAGCGCCGGCTCGTCGCCGTCGACGAGCGGGCGCGCGTCCGGCCCCGCGCCGGCGCAGAGGAGGTCCAGCGTCGCGGCGTCCGGGACGGCGCCGTCGTCGGGACCCAGGAGGAGCGCGAGCCCGGCGCCTCGCCGCTCGAAGGCGTCGAGCGTCGCGGCCCAGCCGGGCTTTCGGGCGCCGGAGAGGCCGTCGGCGAAGCGGTCGAGGAGCGCCTCGCGCTGCACGCGCACCAGCGGCGCGGCGTCCGGGCGCGCGCGGTACACGGCGCGCACGCGCTCGCAGCGCGCCGCGAGGTCGTAGGCGAGCTCGAGGCGGAGCCAGAGCGGATCCTCGCGCGCGGGCCGCGCGATCGGGAGGAACCAGTGCGCGAGGCGGACGAAGCGGTCCGCCGCGTCGAGCGGGCCGGGCGCCAGCGCCTCGAGCCGCTCCGGCGGGCCCGGCGCGCGCGCGGGCTCGCCCGGGTCGGCGAGCGCGTGCCCCGAGCGCCGCTTCGCCGCGAGGTAGTGCCGGTTCCAGGGCGACGCCTGCGCGGCGAGGGGACGCGTCGACGCGATCGGGACGCCCGCGTCGCGCAGCGCCGCCGCCTTCTCGGGGTTGTGCGTGAGGAGGACGAGCGGCGCCTCGAGGCCGAGCAGCGCGCGCAGGAACGCGACCGGCTCGTAGCGGCGCTGGTCGCGCGCGAGCCCGAGCGCGGCGTACGCCTCGAAGGTCGTCACGCGCTCGCCGCTCGCCTGGACGGCCATGCGGTCGAGCGCCTTCGCGGCGAGCCCCGCCCCGCGCCCCTCCTGGAAGAGGTAGAAGAGCGCGCCGCGCCCCGCGCGCGCGATCTCGGCGAGCGCGGCGTGCAGCTGGCCCGCGCAGTCGCAGTCGCAGGCGCCCCATGCCTCGCTCGTGACGCACGAGGAGTGGACGCGCGCGAGGAGCGGCGCCGGGCCGCGCGCGTCGCCGAGGAGGAGGGCGAGGGCGGGGTCGCCCGTGCGCAGGTCGCGGAAGCGGTGGACCGCGAAGCGCGCGCCCGCCGCGTCGAGGGCGTCGCGGCCCTCGCGCAGCAGCGTCCCGTAGACGGCGCCGTCCATCAATCCGGGTCTCGGAACCGCGCGGGGCGCCGCTCGAGGTTGGCGCGCACCGCCTCCACCTGGTTGGGGCGGCCGACGAGGCCGCGCTGCAGCGTCTCCTCCAGCCGGAGCCCTTCCGCGACGCCGGCCTCGTACGCGCCCTCGAGCAGCCGCTTCGCCGCGCGCACCGCATCGGGCGAGCGCGCCGCGATCTCGCGCGCGAGCGCGAAGGCCGCCTCGCGCGGCTGCGCCTCGACGCGCGTCGCGAGCCCGAGGCGCACCGCCTCCTCCGCGTCCACGACGCGCGCCGTGTAGGTGAGCTCCTTCGCGACGTCGAGCCGCACGAGGTGGCGCAGCGTCTGCGTCCCGCTCATGTCGGGGACGAGGCCCCAGTGGAGCTCGCGCACCGAGAGCCGCGCGTCCGGGGCGACGATCCGCACGTCCGCGGCGAGCGCGATCTGGAGCCCGCCGCCGTAGGCGACGCCGTGGACCGCGGCAATCACCGGGACCGGCAGCTCGCGCCACACCCAGGCGGCGCGCTGCGCGTGGTTCGCGGGGCTCGCCGGGCCGCGCTCGAAGAGGCTCCGCGCGCCGCCGTCCGGGGCGGCCGCCTGGAAGCTCGCGAAGTCGAGCCCGGCGCAGAACGCCCGGCCCTCGCCGGAGAGGACCACCGCGCGCAGGCCGCGCTCGCGCGCGAGCGCGTCGCCCGCGCCGACGAGCGCCTCGAACATCTCGGCGTCGAGGGCGTTGAGCTTGTCGGGCCGGTTGAGGCGGACGTCGGCGACGCCGTCGTCGCCGAGCGACACCGAAATGCGATCGGACACGGGACCTCCTCGCTACTCCACCTGGCGCAGGAACTCGGAGAGGCCGTAGCCGACGCGGTCGCCCACCCGCCAGCGCGTCATGCCCTCGCCGATGTGCGTGACGCGCCCGCCCCGGCGGTTGCGCAGCGGAATGAAGCCGGTGACCTCGCCCTCGATCGAGAGCGCCTCGCCCTTCGCGGTGCGCACCAGCGCGCGCACCTTCTCGTGGTAGAGGCCGTTCGCCGCGAAGTCGGCCTCGACGCGCGCGTCGACGAGCGGCTCGAGCTCGCCGCCCCGCACGAGCACCCCGCCGCGCCGGACGGTCGTGCCCTCGGGGTCGCGCTGGATCACCGACACCATCGCGCCGAAGTCCGGCCCGAAGTTCATCGTGAGCCACTCGTAGGCGTGGATCGCCTGCCAGGTCCGCGGGCCCCAGGAGTGGTCGCGCAGGCCGTAGCCGTCGATCTCGTGGCGCGCGCCCTCGAGGTCGACGGCCCCGGTCACGTGCATGTGCTGCTCGTAGTGCGCGCGCGCGAAGGCCTGGTCCGCCGGGCCCTCGTCGTGCCCCGCGGAGCCGTACATGGGTCCCGCGGCCTCGTGGAGGAGCTCCACGCGCACGCGGCGCTTCGGGCTCTCGCGGAACGCGCGCCCGGGATCCGCCATGGCGCGCGGGTCGGCGAGCTCGAGGAGCGGGCCGTCCCACGTCGTGCGCAGGCGCTCGGTCGGCTCGAGCACCTCGAAGCGCAGCCCGCCGGCGTCGAACGCGGCGTTTCCCTGGATCGGCGGCCGCTGGAACGTGAACAGCACGCGGCCGTCGGGGAGGTAGAGGCAGACCGTGAGCTCCGCGTAGCCCTCGTTCGCCCGGTTGCCGAGCCGCAGGAAGCCGCCGAGCGCGCGCCGCGCGTCGAAGAAGTTGAAGTACATGCTCTCGTTGAAGGTGGGCTCCGGGCCGAGCGGGTGGAGCCCGTCGTCCTCGGGGGCGAGACGGCCGATGATGCGGGCCACGGCGACCTCCCTGCGCTCGCCGTATGCTACCCCGGCCCCGGGGCCGGGGAGAGAGGAGGCCGCGCGTGGGCTACTTGCGGGGCATGGTGGTGCGGCTGCGCACGGGGGATGCGCGCTACGCGGGCACCGACGACCCCCTCTTCCTCGGCGTGTCGGGTGGCGCGGGGGGCCGCGAGTTTCCGCTGAACGTGCGCTGGTTCGACGACGCCGAGCGCCGCTCGGACGTCCGCTACGCCCTCGGCGACGTCTGGGACGAGGCGGATCTCGTGGGCGCGAAGCGCCCGCTGATGGCCGACGCGAGCTGGAACGATCCCAAGCTCTTCTACGTGGGCTTCGAGGCGATCGACCGCGTCTACCTGCGCAAGCAGGGCGAGCGGCGGCCGTTCGCCGAGGACGACGCCTACCAGCTCGACTTCATCGAGGTGCGGCTCTACGGCGATCCCGGCGCGCGCCGCGTGTTCCGCTGCACGACGGCCATCTGGCTCGGGATCAGGTACGGGCTCCAGGTGTGGCTCCCGGAGGTCGGCTGAGGCGCTCGCGCAGCGCCTCGACGCGCGCCTCGGCGCCGTCGCGCCGGTGGGCCGTGTGCTCGGCGTACCACTCGAGCGTCTCGCCCGCGTGCGCGCGCTCGCTCTCCAGGAAGCGCGCCACGGCGTCGTGCAGCCGCTCGTCGGCGAAGAAGTGGCAGCTCCAGGTCGGCGCGGCGTCGAAGCCGCGCATCTGCTTGTAGCTCCCGCCCGCGCCCGGCTCGAAGCGCGGGAGCCGGTGCGCGATGCAGTGCTCGATGCCGGCGTAGTAGCAGACGTTGAAGTGGAGGTGGCGCAGGGGCCGCAGCGCGCCCCAGTAGCGCCCGTAGAGCGCGTCCTTCTGCACGTTCACGGCGCCCGCGACGAGCTCCTCGCCCTGCAGCGCCGCGACGAAGCAGAGCCGCTCGCGGAAGCGGTCGCCGAGGAGCTCGAAGAAGCGCCGGTTCAGGTACTGCCGGCCCCACGGGTGGTTGCGGACCGTGACCAGGTAGACGTCGTAGAGCCGCGGCAGCCAGGCGTCCGGGATCTGCGCGCCGACCCGGCGCTCGAGGCGCACGCCCTGCGCCGCGAGCTCGCGCAGCTCGCGGCGCACCTGGTTGCGGCGCTTGCTCCGGAGCGACCCGAGGTAGTCGTCGAAGTCGCGGAAGCCCGGGTTCGTCCAGTGGTACTGGAGCCCGAGGCGCGGGAGGAAGCCCGCCTCCTCGAGCGCCGCGCGCTCGTCGTCGAGGCAGAAGTTCACGTGCACGCCCGAGAGCCCGTTCGCGACGCACAGCTCGCGCAACCCGCGGGCGAGGACGCGCAGGAGGCGCGGGCGGTCCGCGCCGGGCGCGGTGAGGAGGCGCGCCCCGGTGACGGGCGTGAACGGGACGCCCGCGAGGAGCTTCGGGTAGTAGGCGATGCCGGCGCGCTCGGCCGCGTCGGCGAAGCCGTGGTCGAAGACGAACTCGCCCTCGCTGTGCGCCTTCGCGTAGAGCGGGCACGCCGCCGCGATGCGGCCCTCCTCGCGCACGACGAGCGGGCGCGGCGCCCAGCCCGTCTCGGGGCGCGCGGCGCCGCTCTCTTCGAGCGACGCGAGGAAGCCCCACTCGAGGAAGGGCGAGCCCGCGCCGACGAGCGCGTCCCACGCGTCCCGCGCGGCGCGCGGCAGCGCCGCGACGCCCTCGAGCAGCTCGAGCTCGGGCATCCGGGGCAGTGTAGCGGGGGCCGACCCCCTCGATCGCGAGAGCGCGCGCTATCCTTCCCCCGCGATGGCTGAGCCCGGAGGTCCCGACGGCCCTGCTCGCGAGCGCCGGCGCGAGCGGCGCGAGGCGACGAAGGTCCTCGACCGCGCGGCCACGCCCCCGCGGTTCAAGGTCGTCCTCTACAACGACGACTACACGCCCATGGAGTTCGTGGTGCAGCTCCTCGAGGCCGTGTTCTCGATGAGCCCCGCGGAGGCGACCCAGACCATGCTGCACATCCACCGCAAGGGCGCGGGGGTCGCGGGAGTCTACGTGCTCGAGATCGCCGAGACGAAGGTGGCGACCGTCCACCGGCTGGCGGAGGCGCGGGGCTACCCCCTGCGCGCGGGGGTCGAGGAGGCGTGAGCCGCATCAACCGCGAGCTCGAGCTCACCCTCCAGGCGGCCGTGCGGGAGGCGCGGCAGCGCCGCCACGCCGTGCTGACCACCGAGCACCTCCTCTACGCGCTCCTCCACGACGAGCGCGGCGCCGAGGTGCTGCGCCACAGCGGCGTGCGGACGAAGCGCCTGAAGGACGAGCTCGAGCGGTTCTTCGCCGAGCACGTGGAGAAGCTGCCCGAGGAGGGCGGGGGGCCGATGCAGCAGAGCCTCGCCTTCCACCGCGTGATCCAGACCGCGCTCCAGCACGCCGCGGGCGCGGAGAAGGAGGAGGTCGAGGCGGGCGACCTCATCGCGGCCCTCTTCAACGAGCCCGACTCGCACGCGCTCGCCCTCCTGCGCGGGCAGGGCGTCTCGCGGCTCGACGTCCTCAAGTACCTCTCCCACGGGATCTCGAAGCTCTCGCGCGAGCCGGGCGATCGCTCCGCGCCGACCCGCACCGGCCGGGCCGAGCCCTCGGACGAGGAGCTGCCCGACGACCCGCTCGAGGCGTTCGCCACCGACCTCACGGCGCGCGCCCGGTCGGGCCTCCTCGACCCGCTGGTCGGGCGCGAGCGCGAGCTCGAGCGCGCGATCCACATCCTGGCGCGGCGGCGGAAGAACAACCCGATCTTCGTCGGCGAGACGGGCGTCGGGAAGACCGCCATCGCGGAGGGCCTCGCGCAGCGCATCGCCACGGGCGACGTGCCGGAGGACCTGCGCGACGCGGAGATCTTCGCGCTCGACATCGGCGCGCTCCTCGCGGGGACGCGCTACCGGGGCGACTTCGAGGAGCGCTTCAAGGCGCTCGTCGCCGCGGTGCAGGAGCGCGACGACCCCATCCTCTTCATCGACGAGATCCACACCATCCTCGGCGCGGGCGCCGCGCAGGGCGCGACGGTCGACGCCTCCAACATGCTCAAGCCCCTGCTCCAGTCCGGGGAGCTGCGCTGCATGGGCTCGACGACGTACCAGGAGTACCGCCACTTCGAGCGCGACCGGGCGCTCGCCCGGCGCTTCCAGCGCGTCGACGTGCGGGAGCCCAGCCAGGACGAGGCCGTGAAGATCCTCGAGGGGCTCGCGCCGCGTTACGAGGAGCACCACGCCGTCCGCTACGCGCCGGCGGCGCTGCGCGCGGCCGTGGAGCTCTCCGCGCGCCACCTCAACGACCGCTTCCTCCCCGACAAGGCCATCGACGTGATGGACGAGGTCGGGGCCGCGGTGAAGCTGCGGCCCGGGCCGCGCGGCGTCCGGGTCGTGCGGGTGCGAGACGTCGAGCAGCTCGTCGCGCGCATGGCCGGGATCCCGACCCTGCGCGCGTCGGGCGCGGAGCGCGGCCGCCTCGAGTCGCTCGAGGCCGACCTGCGCGGCGTCGTGTTCGGGCAGGACGAGGCCGTCTCGGCCGTGGCGCGCGCCGTGAAGCGCGGACGCGCGGGCCTCGGGGGCGCCGACAAGCCGACCGGCAGCTTCCTCTTCGTGGGGCCGACCGGCGTCGGGAAGACCGAGCTCGCCAAGCAGCTCGCGCGCTCGCTCGGCGTCCCGTTCCACCGCTTCGACATGAGCGAGTACATGGAGAAGCACGCGGTGGCGCGGCTCATCGGCGCGCCGCCCGGCTACGTGGGCTACGACGAGGGCGGACAGCTCGTCGACAAGGTGCGCAAGAGCCCGCACTGCGTCGTCCTCCTCGACGAGATCGAGAAGGCGCACGCCGACCTCTTCGACATCCTGCTCCAGGTGATGGACCGGGCGACCCTCACCGACAACCACGGCCGCGAGGCGGATTTCCGCCACGTCGTCCTCGTGATGACCTCGAACGCCGGCTCGCGGGAGATGGCGGCGGCGCGGATCGGCTTCGCGGGCGGCGCGAAGAGCGACGGGCGCAAGGACGTGGAGCGCGTCTTCAGCCCCGAGTTCCGCAACCGGCTCGACGAGGTCGTGTACTTCCGCCAGCTCACGCCCGACGTGATGGGGCGCGTGGTCGACAAGTTCGTCGCGGAGCTCCGGACGCAGCTCGCGGAGCGCAAAGTCGCGCTCGAGCTCTCGGAGGCCGCGCGCGCGTGGCTGGCCGAGCGCGGGTTCGACCCCGACTTCGGCGCGCGGCCGCTCGCGCGCGTGCTCCAGGCCGAGGTGAAGGACCGCATCTCCGACGAGGTGCTGTTCGGAGCGCTGGCCCACGGCGGCCGCGTCCGCGTCGACGCCGAGGGCGGGGCGCTCGCGTTCGCGTTCGAGCCGCGCGTGCGGCGCGCGTAGCGCGCGGCGCGCCGGCTCGCGGCGTAGACTCGCGCGCGGGAGGAGCCCATGCCGCGCGCGTTCCGCTTCGGCGTCCAGCTCTCGTCGCTTCCCGGCCCCGCGTTCGCCGAGCGCGTGCGCCGCATCGAGGCGCTCGGCTACTCCAGCGTGTTCTGGCCCGACCACTTCGGGCCCCAGCTCGAGCCGGTCGCCGCGCTCGCCGCGGCCGCGGCGGTCACGAAGACGCTGCGCGTCGGTTCCCTCGTCTACGGCGTCGACTACCGGCACCCGGTCGTCCTCGCCAAGGCGGCGGCCACGATCCAGCTGATCTCCGGCGGCCGGCACGAGTTCGGCCTCGGCGCCGGCTGGATGCAGAGCGACTACGAGCAGGCGGGCATGACCTACGACCGCCCGTCGACGCGCATCGAGCGCCTCGACGAGGCGCTGACGATCGTCCGTTCGCTGTGGCGCGAGCCGAAGACGAGCTTCGCCGGCCGCCACTTCCGCGTGACGGATGTTCCGGCGGCGGTCGAGCCGGCGCCGGCGGCGCCGCCCGCGGTGATGGTCGGCGGCGGCGGGCGCAAGCTCCTCACGGTCGCCGGCCGGCACGCCGACATCGTGGGCATCGGCCCGGCGATCCCGGAGGGCCGCGTCGTCCCCCACACGGTCCACGACCTCGCGCCGGAGCGGGTGCGCGAGAAGGTCGGCTGGGTGCGCGAGGCCGCGGCGGCCGCCGGCCGCGACGCCGATGCGATCGAGCTCCAGTCCCTGATCTTCGTCACCGCCGTGACCGACGACCCGCGGCCGGTGCGCGAGATCGTGGCGAAGCGGACCGGGATGCGCGTCGAGGAGGTCGCGAGCTGCGCGGGCTTTCTCACCGGGCCCGGCAGCGAGATCCGCGACTGCCTCGAGCGGCGGCGCGAGGAGACGGGGATCTCGTACGTCGTGGTCCAGGGCGGCGAGCCGGCGAACCTCGAGAAGTTCGCGGAGGCCGTGGTCCAGCCGCTCGCGGGCCGTTGAGCCTCGTCCGCGGGCCGGGCAGGGGCGGGCCGCGGGCCGAGCCGGCGCGTCGGTGTGGACGGCCGGGTCGGGTCAGGGGAGAAGGCGCGCCAGCGCGTCGCGCAGCGCCGGGTTCGTCTCGAGCGCGGCGCGGGCGAGGCCGAAGCCGAAGAGCGCGAGCGCGATCCAGAGGGCTTCCCGACCGGGCATGGCGCCAGGATGCCGGGGCGGATCGGCCCCGCGTTCGGAGCTTTTTCCGAAGTCCCCCCGAGCGCCCGCGTGCGCCGGGCCGGCGCCGGGGCGCGGCCGTCCGCCGCTCCCCTAGCCCGCGCCTGCGCGCGCGGCGTGCCGCCGCGCCCCGCGCCGCGCGCCCGCGTCCTGCCAGCGCCCGCGGCGGAAGCTCACCAGGAGCCAGGCGGCGCGCGCGACGTGGTCCAGGATCAGGACGGCCCAGACGGCGACGAGCCCCGCGCTCGCGAGCTGCGCGGCGAAGATCGAGAGCGGCACGCGGAAGACCCAGTTTCCGACGAAGGCCGCGACCAGCGGCGTCCAGGTGTCGCCGGCGCCGCGGTGCGCGCCGCCCAGCGTGAAGTGGAGCTGGAGGAACGGCTGCGCGATCGCGAGGCACAGCATGAAGGGACCGAGCGTCGCGATCGTGTCGGCGTCGTCGGTGAAGAGCCGCGCGAGCGGCTCGCGCGCCAGCGCGCAGGCGAGGCCGAGGACGACGGACGTCTGGAGCGCGAGCGCGGCGGCGCGCCAGCCGGCGCGCGTCGCGCGCGCGCGGTCCCCGGCGCCGAGCGCCTGGCCGACGAGGGTCGCCACCGCCTGCGCGTACGCCGTGCCCGGGATCCAAGAGAAGGCCAGGATGCGGACGCCCACCGTGTAGGCGGCGACCGCGATCGTCCCGAACTGGCCGAGGACGCCGAAGTACGAGAGCAGCGCGAGGTTCATGACGAGGCGCTCGGCGACACCCGGGATCGAGATCCGCACGAGCTCGGGCACGAGCGCGCGCGCGCCGGCGAGGTCGCCGCGCCGGAGCGCGAGCGGCGAGCCGCGCGGCTGGCGCAGGACGATCCCGCAGAAGAGCGCGACGCCGACCGCCTGGGAGGCCACCGTCGCGATCCCGGCACCGACGAGCTCGAGCCGCGGGAAGCCGAACGTCCCGAAGATCAGGAGGGCGTTGAGGCCGATCTTCACCGCGGTGACGACGAACACGACGAGCATCGGCGTGCGCGTGTCGCGGTTGGCGCGCAGGCCGCTCTCGAGCGTGAGCGCGACCGCCAGGAGCAGGCTCCCGAGCATCACGAGCCGGAGGTACGGGACCGCGAGATCGATCACGTCGGGCGCGGCCGACATCCATCCGAGCACCGTGCGAGGCGCGGCCAGGATGGCGCCCGCGAAGCCGAACGCGACCGCGAGCGCGAGGACCAGCGAGCCGGCGAGCGCGCGCCGCGCGCGCTCGGGGTCGCGCGCCCCGATCGCCCGCGCCATGAGCGCCACGCAGGCGAAGCCGATCGCAAAGAGCGCGGACTGCGCGAGGTTGAAGAACTGGCTCGCGTAGCCGACCGCCGCCTGGGCCTTCGGGCCGATGCGCCCGACCATCGCGATGTCGACGAGGCCGACGACGGTGACGAGGACCTGCGAGAGCATCACCGGCCACGAGAGCCGCCAGATGTCGCGCCCCGCGCCGACGCCGCGCGCCGAGGGCGCCGCGCGCCCGCGCACGCCGGCCGCCGCGTGCGCGGCCAGCGCGGCGGACGGGAGGGACGGCGCGGCCTCCGGGTCGCCGATCTGCTCGACCTCGGCCTCGACGTCGCGCTGCGCCCCGCGCCCGTCTTCCGCGCGCCGGCGCATCTCAGGCGGGCTCGGGCTCTCGTAGCTCCGCGGGAAGCTGGAACACGACGCCCTCGTCGATCGGGGGCATCGAGCGCACCTCGGCGTCGCCGCCGCCCAGCGCGGCCAGCCGCGCCACCACCTCCTCCACGAGCACCTCGGGCGCCGACGCCCCGGCCGTGACCCCGACGCAGGCGACGCCCTCCAGCCACTCGGGCCGGATGTCGCAGGCGGTCTGCACGAGGTGCGCGGGGACGCCCGCCTTGCGCGCGATCTCGACCAGCCGGTTGCTGTTCGAGGACTCGGGCGCGCCGACCACGAGGACGAGCTGCGCCTCGCGCACGAGCGCCTTCACCGCGTTCTGCCGGTTCTGCGTGGCGTAGCAGATGTCGTCCTTGCGGGGGAGGCGGATCGCGGGGAAGCGCTCGCGCAGCGCGTCCATCACGTCGCGAGTGTCGTCGACGGAGAGCGTCGTCTGCGTGAGCACCGCGAGCCGGTCGTCCGCCTCGGGGGCCACCTTTTGCGCGTCCTCGGCCGTCTCCACCAGGCGGATGCGCCCGGGGGCGTGGCCCATCGTGCCCTCGACCTCGACGTGCCCGGCGTGTCCGATCAGGACGATCTCGTAGCCGGCGCGCGCGAAGCGCTCGGCCTCGACGTGCACCTTCGTGACGAGCGGGCAGGTCGCGTCGATCGTGCGCAGGCGCTGGGAGGCAGCCGCCTCGCGCACCGCCGGCGAGACGCCGTGGGCGCTGAAGACGAGCAGCGAGCCGGGCGGGACGTCGCGCGGGTCCTCGACGAAGACGGCGCCCTTCGCGCGCAGCGCGTCGACGACGTGCCGGTTGTGCACGATCTCGTGGCGGACGTACACCGGGGGGCCGAAGCGCGCGAGCGCGCGCTCCACGATCTCGATGGCGCGGTCGACGCCCGCGCAGAAGCCGCGCGGGCTCGCGAGGAGGATGCGCACGGGCGGAGTCTAGCGGGCGCGCCTAGAATCGGCGGTTCGGAGGAGAGAGGATGGCCGATCTCGAGACCTTCCGCCGCGAGACCCGCGCCTGGCTCGAGGCGAACGTTCCCGCGTCGCTGCGGGGGCTCGGGAACGACCCCCTGCACGGCGTCTGGGGCGGCCGCAAGTGGACCTGGAGCAACCCCGACCAGAAGGTCTGGCTGGAGCGCGCGCTCGAGCGCGGCTGGACGGCGCCCACCTGGCCGACCGCGTACGGCGGCGGCGGGCTCTCGCCCGAGGAGGCGAAGGTCCTCGCGCAGGAGATGGGCCGGCTCCGGATCCCGGCGCCCCTCATCGGCTTCGGGCTCACGATGATCGGGCCGACGCTGCTCCGTTTCGGCAACGAGGAGCAGAAGCGCGAGCACCTGCCCAAGATCTGCCGCGGCGAGATCCGCTGGTGTCAGGGCTACTCCGAGCCGGGCGCGGGCTCCGACCTCGCGTCGCTCCAGATGCGCGCGGTCCCGGACGGCGACCACTTCGTCGTGAGCGGGACCAAGATCTGGACCTCGTACGCCGACCAGGCCGACTGGATCTTCTGCCTCGTGCGGACGAGCAGCGAGGGGAAGAAGCAGGACGGGATCACCTTCCTCCTCGTCGACATGGAGACGCCGGGCGTCTCCGTCTCGCCGATCCGCCTCATCAGCGGCTCTTCGCCCTTCTGCGAGACGCACTTCGTCGACGTGCGGGTCCCGCAGCGGAACGTGGTGGGCGGCGTGAACGGCGGCTGGACCGTCGCGAAGGCGCTCCTCGGCCACGAGCGCAGCATGATCGCGGACGCCTTCGGCGCGGGCGGCGGCGCGCGGCGCGCGGGCCTCGCGGAGATCGCGCGCCGCTACCTGGACGGCGCCGGCGGCCCGCTCCCCGACCCCGTCCTGCGCGACCAGATCGCGCAGAACGAGATGGACACGCGCGCCTTCCTCCTCACGGTGCAGCGCTCGCGCGACGCCGCGAAGGCGGGCCACCAGCCCGGGCCCGAGAGCTCGCTCTTCAAGGTGTACGCCACCGAGCTGAACCAGCGTCGCTACGAGCTGCTGGTGCGCGCGGCCGGACCGCAAGGCCTCGGCTGGGAAGGGCCCGGCTTCGAGGAGGACGAGCTCGAGCGCACGCGCGACTGGCTGCGCTCGCGCGCCAACACGATCGAGGGCGGCACCTCGGAGATCCAGCGCAACATCATCGCCAAGCGCGTCCTCGGCCTCCCCGACTGACGCCGGAGCCCGCCCGTGCAGCTCGTTCTCAGCGAAGACCAGGAGCTCGTCGCGAAGACCGCCGCGGACTTCGTGGCGGAAAGGGCGCCGCTGGCGCGCGTGCGCGCCCTGCGCGACGCGAAGGACCCCGTCGGCTTCTCGCGCGCGCTCTGGAAGGAGATGGCGGAGCTCGGCTGGGTGGGGATCCCGTTCCCCGAGTCCGTGGGCGGGGCCGGGCTCGGGCTCGCGGATCTCGCGGTCGTGCTCGAGGCGCTCGGGCGTACGCTCGCGCCGGAGCCGTTCCTCTCGACGGTGCTCCTCGGCGGGCGCGCGCTCGCGAGAGCCGCGAGCGAGGCGCAGCGCGGCGCGTGGCTGCCGAAGGTCGTGGCCGGGGACGCGATCCTCGCGCTCGCGCACCAGGAGCCGCGCGCGCGCTTCGACCTGCGGCGCGTCGCGACCCGCGCGGAGCGCGCCGGGAGCGGCTGGCGGCTGCGCGGCGAGAAGATCCAGGTGCTCGACGGCCACGTCGCCGACGCCATCGTCGTCCCCGCGCGCACCGCGGGCGCGGAGCGGGACGCCTCGGGCATCACGCTCTTCCTCGTGCCGCGCGGCGCGAAGGGCGTCGAGGCGGTGCCGCAGACGCGCATCGACCACCGGAACGCCGCGCTCCTGCGCCTGGGCGGCGTCGAGGTGGGGCCGGCGGACGTCGTGGGCGAGGTCGACGGCGGGGGCGACGTCCTCGAGGCGGTCGTCGACGACGCCACCGCGGGCCTTTGCGCCGAGATGCTCGGCGGCATGGCGCGCGCCTTCGAGACCACGCTCGAGCACCTGCGCACGCGCGTCCAGTTCGGCGTCCCGATCGGCTCCTTCCAGGCGCTGAAGCACCGTGCCGCGAACTGCTTCATGGAGATCGAGCTCGCGCGCTCCTGCGTCCTCGCGGCGACGCGCGCGCTCGACGCGGGGGACGCGGAGGCGCGCCGCCTCGTCTCTCTCGCCAAGGCGCGCTGCTCCGACGGCTTCGTCCTCGTCGCCAACGAGGGGGTCCAGATGTTCGGCGGCGTCGGCATGACCGACGAGTACGACATCGGCTTCTATCTGAAGCGCGCGCGGGCGGCGGAGCTCACGTTCGGCGACGCGGCGTTCCACCGCGACCGCTGGGCGCGGCTCGGGGGCTACTGACCGCCCGGTGCCCGCGGAGCTCTCGCCGGCCGAGCGCATGCGCCGCGCCTGCCGCGGAGAGCCCGTCGACCGTCCGCCCGTCTGGCTCATGCGCCAGGCGGGGCGCTACCTGCCGGCGTACCGCGCGGCGCGCGCCGGCCGGCCGTTCCTCGAGAGCTGCCGCGACGTCGACGCCGCGGTCGCGATCTCGCTCCAGCCGCTCGACGAGGTGGCGAGCGAGGCGGTGGTCTTCTTCAGCGACATCTTCGTGCCGCTCCTCGGCGCCCGGCTCGGCGTCGCCTTCGAGCCGGGTCCGGTCGTCGAGCGGCCGCTGCGGACGCGCGCCGACGTGGAGGCGTTCGAGCCGGGCGACCCGCGCCAGACGGTTCCCTTCACGTTCGAGATCCTGCGCCGGCTGCGCGCGATCCTCGAGCCGCGCGGGATCCCGCTCATCGGCTTCGCAGGAGCGCCGTTCACGCTCGCCTGCTACCTCGTGCGCGGCCGCGGCGACCCGGCGCGCGCCTACCCGGAGCTGCGCGCGCTCTTCGAGCAGGACCCAGCGCTCGCCGACGAGCTGCTGCGCCGCCTCGGGCGCATGACGGCCGCCTACCTGAACGCCCAGATCGACGCGGGCGCGCAGGTGGTGCAGCTCTTCGACTCCTGGTGCGGGATCCTCGACGAGGGCACGTACCGCCGCTTCGTCCTCCCCGTGACCCGCGCGATCGTCGCCGAGGTCGACACGGCGCGCGCGCCCTTCGTCCACTTCGCGAGCGACGCGCCGCACCTCGTCGGCGCGATGCTCGAGTCCGGCTGCGACGTCCTCTCGGTGGGCGCTTCGGTGGACCTCGCCGAGGCCGCGAAGCGGGCCGACGGGCGCGCGAGCCTGCAGGGGAACCTCGATCCCCGCGAGCTCGCGCTCCCGCGCGAGCGCATCTTCGCGCGCGTGCGCGAAATGGCGGCGCAGGCGCGCGCGGCGCGCGGGTGGATCGCCAATCTCGGGCACGGCTGCCTGCCGGACACGCCCGTCGAGGGCGTGCGCGCCTTCACCGACGCGGTGCGCGCGCTCGCGCCGTGAGCGCCGGACGCGGGGCCGCGATGGAGGTCGCCGCGCCGTGAGCGCGCGCGAGTCCGCCGTCGAGGTCGCCGTGATCGGGGCCGGCGCCGCCGGGCTCGCCGCGGCGCGCGCGCTGCGCGCGCACGGAGCCGAGGTGGCCGTCCTCGAGGCCGGCGAGGCGCCGGGCGGCGTGATGCAGACGCAGCGCCTGGACGGCTACCTGGTCGAGCGCGGGCCGAACGCGCTCCAGGTGAAGCCCGCGGCGCTCGCCTTCCTGCGCGCGCACGGGCTCGAGGGCGCGCTGCTCCCGGCCGGGCCCGAGGCGCGGCTGCGCGCGCTCTTCGCCGGCGGGCGGCTCGTCCGGGTGCCCGCGGGGCCGCTCGACGCGCTCCGCACGCCGCTCCTCTCGGCGCGCGGGAAGCTGCGCGTCCTCGCGGAGCCGTTCGTCCGGCGCGGCGACGCGACGGGGGAGAGCGTCGCGGACTTCGCGGCGCGCCGGCTCGGCCGGGAGGCGCTCGATCGCCTCGTCGCGCCGTTCCTCGTCGGCGTGTACGCGGGCGACGAGGCGCGCCTCGGCGCCGAGGCGGTGTTCCCCGCGCTCGTCGCGTACGAGCGCGCGCACGGCTCGATCGCGCGCGGGGCGCTCGCCGCCGCGCGGGATCGCGCGCGCCCGCGCGGGCTGCGCGGCTCCTGGTCGGCGCGCGAGGGGCTCGGCGGCCTCGCGCGCGCCCTCGCCGAGGGGCTCGGCGCCGCGCTCCGGGTGCGCACCCCGGTCGCGGCGCTGGCCTGCGACGGCGGCGGCTTCGCGCTCGAGCTCGAGCGCGGCGAGACGCTGCGCGCGCGCGCGGTCGTCGTCGCCGTGCCGGCGCACGCGGCGGCGGCGCTCCTCCGCGGGGTCGCGCCGGAGGCCGCGGAGGCGCTCGCAGTGATCCCCTACGCGCCGCTCGTGAGCGCCGCGCTCGGCGTGGACCCGGCCGCGGCGCGCGCACCGATCCGCGGCTTCGGCTTCCTCGTCCCGCGCGCGGCCGGGCTCGATCTGCTCGGCGTCCTCTTCATGAGCCGCGTGTTCCCGGAGCGCGCCCCGGCCGGGCGCGAGCTCCTCGCCGCGATGATCGGCGGGGCGCGCTGGCCGGGCGCCGTCGACGCCACGGACGCGGAGCTCGCCGCGCGGATCGGGGCCGGGCTCGAGCGCACGCTCGGCCTGCGCGACGCGCCGCCGCCCCTCGCGGTCGCGCGCTGGCCGCGCGCCGTGGCGCAGCCCGACCCCGAGCACCCGCGGCGCGTCGCGCGCCTGCGCGAGCTGGCCGCGCGCCTCGGCCGCCTGCGGCTCGCGGGCGCGTACCTCGACGGCGTCTCCGTCGCCGACGCGCTCGCGAGCGGAAGCCGCGCCGCGACGGAGGTTCGCGAGCCCTGCGCACGGAGCGGCCCGGCCGCTTCGTAGACGAGGCCGCCGCGCGCGCGCCGGGGTCTCTTGCGGGAGGTGGCGGCGAGCGGCGGCCGGACCCGGGCCTCACCGCGCCGGGCACGGGGCGGTGCGGCGGACCAGGGCCGCGACGGCGTCGACCCAGGTGGGGTGGGCATTGGGGCAGGGCAGGAGGAGCAGCTCGTCTCCCCCGAGCGCGCGCCACTGTGCGCGCGCACGGATGCCGATCTCCTCGAGCGTCTCGAGGCAGTCGGCCACGAACGACGGGCACGCGACGGCGAGACGCCGCACGCCGCGCGCCGCGAGGGCGGGGAGCGCCTCGTCGGTGAAGGGGCGGATCCAGGGCGTCCGGCCGAGACGCGACTGGAAGGCGTAGGACCACGCGGCGGGCGCGAGCCCGAGGCGCTCGGCGAGGGCCCGCGCGGTCGCGACGCACTGCGCGCGGTAGCAGCGCCGGTGGGCGGGCGCCGGCCGCTCGCAGCAGTCGGGCCGCGCGAGGCACCAGCCGCCGGGCGTCGGGTCGCTGCGCCGAACCTGCCGCTCGGGCAGCCCGTGGAAGGAGAACAGCACGTGGTCGGCGCGGAAGCCGGCGAGGGGCCCGTGCGCCACCTCCGCGACCGCGCCCAGGAACGCCGGGTCGTCGTGGAAGCTCGGGACGGCGAGCACGGCGGGCACGTCCCAGCGCGCCGCCGCGAGCTCGAACGCGCGCGCGAGCGCGGAGCCGGTGCTCGACGCCGCGTACTGCGGGTAGAGCGGCAGCACCACGACGCGCTCTGCGCCCGCGGCGCGCAGCCGGTCGAGGGCGCCCGCGAGCGACGGCTCGCCGTAGCGCATGCCGAGCTCGACGCGGTACGCCGGCCCGAGCGCGCGCGCGACGCCCTCGGCCAGCGCGCGCGAGTGGACGAGGAGCGGCGAGCCGGCCGCCGTCCAGATCGAGCGGTACGCGGCGGCCGAGACGCGCGGGCGGCGCGGCAGGATGGCGAGCTCGAGGAGCAGCCGGCGGGGCAGGGCGGGGACGTCGAGGACCCGGGGGTCCGAGAGGAACTCGCGCAGGTAGCGGCGCACGTCGCGCGTCGCCGGCGAGGCGGGGGTCCCGAGCTGGATCAGGAGCACGCCGGTCCGCGCGCCCGGCGTGCCCGCGGCGTCCGCCGTCACGGCTCCCGCCGGTGCAGGCCCCCGAGCCAGAGCGAGACGCCGAAGTAGTAGAGCGGGAAGAGCAGCGACGCCTGGAGCAGCGCGACCCGCCAGCCCGCCGGCGCCGGCGCGACGACGGCCGCGACGAGCGCGAGCCCCCACAGCGCGCCGAGCCCCGCCGTCGTGCGCCGCAGGACCCCCATCCGGCTCGGATAGACGTACTTGAGCGGCACGAAGACCAGCGCCGCGAACACGACCACGACCACCGTCCCGACCGCGGGCGGGACGTCGAGGCCCCAGAGGTAGAGCGCGACGACGTTCCAGTACGACGGGAAGCCGAGGAAGAAGTGGTCGTCGGTCTTCGCGTCCGTCTGCGCGAAGCCGAACGCGCTCGCGAGGACGGGCGCCGCCGCGAAGCCCCAGTGGACCAGGCCTCCCGCGGCGATCATGAACACGGCGGGGACGACCACGTAGTTCAGGTAGTCCACGATGTCGTCGAGCCGGCGCCCGTCGATCCCGGGGAGGACTTCGCGGACGCGCGCGGCGCGCGCCAGGGTTCCGTCCACGGAGTCGATCGCGAGCGCGGCGAGCATGAGGAGCGCCGCCGCGCGCAGGTCGCCCGCGCCCGCGGCGAGGAGGGTCGCGACGCCGATCACCCCGCCGCTCGCGGTGAGCGCGTGCACGCCCCAGGCGAGCGCCTGGCGCTTCTGCGGGTGGCGTTCCTCCGCGGCCGAAGGGGTCACGTGGGGTCCGTCGTGGGGGGTCCATGGCGCACGAGGCGCGCGCGCCGACCTCCGGCGCGCGGCGCGATCCGGGCGCGTCGATCGGGGCGGAGGATACCAGAGCCGCTATCCTCCGAGGTGCAATCCGCCACAGGTCCGCAGGAGCCTTCGCGATGGCCGAGCCGGCCCCGAGATCGCCCTACGAGCGCGCCGAGAAGATGGTCGAGGTGCTGCGCCAGGGGCAGGACACGTTCCTGACCACGCGCGCGGACACCGCGATCAACTGGGCGCGCAAGTACTCGATGTTCCTCTATCCGTTCGTGACGGCGTGCTGCGGCATGGAGTTCATGTCCGTGGCGGGGCCGCGCTACGACCTCGACCGCTTCGGCTGCGCGCTGCCGCGCTTCTCGCCGCGCCAGTCCGACCTCCTGATGGTGGTCGGCACGATCACGCACCGGCAGGCGCCCATCCTGAAGAAGGTCTACGACCAGATGGCCGAGCCGAAGTGGGTGGTCGCGTTCGGCGCCTGCACCTGCTCGGGCGGCCCGTACAACAACTACGCCACGGTGCAGGGGATCGACACGATCATCCCCGTGGACGTCTACATCCCCGGCTGCCCGCCGCGCCCCGAGGCCGTGCTGGACGGCCTCATCAAGCTCCAGGCCCGCGTGCAGGCCGAGAAGGTGCCCGCGAGCGGCCGCCACCGGGAGACCGAAGATCTCCCGCTCCAGGTCGTCGAGAAGCCGGTGGCGTGAGGCCCCGGTGAGCGAAGCGGCCCCGTTCGATCTCGCCGTCGTGGGCTCCGGGCCCGGCGGCTACGTCGCGGCGATCCGCGCGGCGCAGCTCGGGCGCCGCGTCGCCGTGATCGAGGACGACCGCCTCGGCGGCGTGTGCCTCAACTGGGGCTGCATCCCCTCGAAGGCGCTCCTCACCGGCGCCGAGCTCGTGGAGACGCTGCGCAGCCACGGCGACGCCTTCGGCATCTCCGCGGACGGGATCCGGCTCGACTACGGAAAGCTCGTCGACCACAGCCGGCGCACGGCGGACCGCCTCTCGCGCGGCGTGCAGGGCCTCTTCAAGAAGAACCGGATCGAGTGGATCCACGGGCGCGGCCGGCTCGCCGGCCCGACGCGCGTGGAGGTCACCGGCCCGACGGAGCGCGTGGTCGAGGCGGCGGAGATCCTGCTCGCGACGGGCTCGGCGGAGTGGGCGCCGCCCGGGATCGCCGTCGACGGAGAGCGCGTCCTCACCTCGCGCGAGGCGCTCGAGTCGAAGCGCGTCCCCGGGCAGCTCGTCGTGATCGGGGCGGGCGCGGTGGGGGTCGAGTTCGCGTACGTCTACGCCATGTACGGGGCGCGCGTCACCGTCGTCGAGATGGCGCCCCAGATGATCCCGGGCGCGGACCCCGAGGCGGCCGCCGCGCTCCAGCGCGAGTTCCGCCGCAAGGGCATCGAGGTGCGGCTAGGAACCCGCTTCGAGGAGCTGAAGGTCGAGAACGGCGGCGTGCGCGTCGCGGTCTCCGGCGAGAAGGGCGCGCAGGAGCTGCGCGCGGACCAGGTGCTCGTCGCGGTCGGCCGCCGTCCGCGCGCGCACGACCTCGGCCTCGAGGCCGCGGGCGTCGCGCTCGACGCGAAGGGCTTCGTGCGCGTGGACGAGCGCTTCCGCACGAGCGCGCCCACGGTGATGGCGATCGGCGACGTCGCGGGCCCGCCGCTCCTCGCGCACAAGGCGTCCGAGGAGGGGATCGCGGCCGTCGAGTACGCCGCGGGCGTCGCGCGCCCGCCGCTCGACCCGCTCCACGTCCCGGCGTGCATCTACACGCAGCCGCAGGTGGCCTGGATCGGCCTCGGCGAGGCGGAGGCGCGCGCGCGCTACGGCGACGACCTGCGCGTCGGGCGCTTTCCCTTCACCGCCTCGGGGAAGGCGATCGCGTCCGCCCACACCGCGGGCTTCGCGAAGATCCTCGCCGAGCCGCGCTTCGGGCAGGTCGTCGGGGCACACGTGGTCGGGGCGGCCGCCACCGAGCTCATCGCCGAGATCGGCCTCGCGATGACGCTCGAGGCGACCACGAGCGAGATCGCGGGCACCTGCCACGCCCACCCGACGCTCTCGGAGGCGATCCTCGAGGCCGCGCTCGCGGCCGAGGGCCGCTCGATCAACTTCTGAGACCGCCCCGCCGAGGGAGAAGGCCATGAGCATCGCGGTGGAGCTGCCGGCGCTGGGCGAGAGCGTCCTCGAGGGGACCGTCGCGCGCTGGCTGGTGAAGGAAGGCGACCGGGTCGAGCAGGACCAGCCGCTCGTCGAGGTCACGACCGACAAGGTGGATGCCGAGATCCCGGCGCCTGCGGCCGGCGTGATCGAGGCGATCGTCGCGGCCGAGGGGGACGTGGTGCCGGTGGGCGGCGTCCTCGCGCGCATCGCGCCGGACGGCGAGCGGCCCGCCGCGTCGCCGCGCGACGCGGGCGCGGCATCCGCGCAGCCCGCCCCACGCGCGCCGGCCGCGCCGGCACCGGCCGTGCGTCCGGCCGCCGAGGCCGGCCCCGCCGCGGCCCCGCGGCCCGTCGCGCCGGCCCGCCCGGTGGCGCCGGCACCGGCCGCGCGGCCCGCGGCGCCGCCCGAGCCGCCGCGCGCGACGCCGGTGGCGCGTCGCGCCGCCGAGGCGGCGGGCGTCGAGCTCGCGGCGCTCGAGGGCACCGGCGTCGGCGGCCGCATCACGAAGGCGGACGTCGAGCGCTCCGCGGTCCCGGCCGCCGAGGCGGCGCGCGGCGCCGCGCCGGCGCCGCGCGCGGCGGCGCCGCCCGCGCGCGCGTCCGAGCCGTCGCAGGCCCGCGCGGCGACCCCGCGCGCTCCGGCGGCGCGCGCGGGCGCGCCGCACAGCGCCGCCGCGGAGCGCTTCGGGCACTACGCGGTGCAGGAGGGCGACCGCGTCGTCCCGATGAGCCCGCTGCGCAAGCTCGTCGCCGAGCACATGGTCTACTCCAAGCAGACCGCGCCGCACGTCGGCACCGTCGCGGAGGTCGACCTCGGCGGCGTCGTGCGCCTGCGCGACGAGCGCAAGCGCGCCTTCCAGGAGCAGCACGGCGTTCCGCTCACCTTCCTTCCGTTCGTCGTCCACGCGACGGTGCGCGCGCTGCGCGAGCACCCGGCGCTCAACGCCTCGGTCCTCGAGGACGCGATCGTCGAGAAGCGCGACGTGCACGTGGGGATCGCGGTCGAGACGGAGAAGGGGCTCGTCGTCCCGGTCGTGCGCCACGCCGACCGGCTCTCGCTCGCCGGCCTCGCGGCCGCGATCGAGGACCTCTCCGCGCGCGCGCGCACGAAGCGGCTCTCCGCGGACGAGCTCACGGGCGGCACCTTCACGGTCACGAACCCCGGCCGCGAGGGGAACCTCTACGGCTTCGCGATCATCAACCAGCCGCAGGTCGGGATCCTGCGCATGGGAGAGGTCGTGAAGCGCCCGGTCGTGCGGACCGTGGACGGCGAGGACGCGATCGTGATCCGACCGCTGATGTACCTCGCGCTCTCGTACGACCACCGCGCGGTCGACGGCGCGCCGGCGAACGCGTTCCTCCACCGCGTGAAGCAGCTCCTCGAAGAGGCGGACTTCGACGTCTGAGGCGCCATGGCGGACGGCCTCCACATCGAATGGCTCGGCCGCGTGCCCTACGACGAGGCGCTCGCGCGCCAGGCGCAGGCCGTGGAGGCGCGGCGCGCGGGCGCCTGCGGCGACCGCCTGCTCCTGCTCGAGCACCCGCCCGTCGTGACGCTCGGACGCTCCGCGCGCGAGGCGAACCTGCGCACGCCGCGCGCGCAGCTCGCGGCGCGCGGGGTCGCGGTGCGCGAGGTGGCGCGCGGCGGCGACGTCACGTGGCACGGCCCCGGTCAGCTCGTCGGCTACCTGATCGTCGACCTCGCGGCGCGCGAGCTGCGCGACGCCCACGCCTTCCTGCGCACCGTGGAGGCCGCGCTCGCGGCGGCGCTCGCCGGGCTCGGGGTCGAGGCCGACGGGCGCGAGGGGATGACGGGCGTCTTCGTCGCGGGCTCGCGGCCGCCCCGGAAGCTGGCCTCCATCGGGCTCGGGCTGCGCGGCTGGATCACCTGGCACGGCTTCGCGTTGAACGTGACGACCGCGCCCGACGCCTTCGACGACATCGTGCCCTGCGGCCTCCACGGGGTGGTGATGACGTCCGTCGCGCGCGAGCTCGGCGGCGCGCCGCCGGCCCTCTTCGACGAGGCGCGCGCCGCCGTCGCGCGCGCCTTCGCGGAGCGCCTCGCATGAGCGCCGCGCCGCGCGTCCCGAAGCCCGCCGACAACCGGCGCATCCCGCTGCGCGTCGAGGAGCGCCCGGCCTGGCTGCGCGCCCGCGTGCCGGTGGGCGCGGAGGTGGAGGCGATGCGCCGGCTCGTGCGCGAGCAGCGCCTCCACACGGTGTGCTTCTCGGCCGCCTGCCCGAACCTCGGCGAGTGCTGGTCGCGGGGCACGGCGACCTTCATGATCGGCGGCAACCACTGCACGCGGCGCTGCGGCTTCTGCGACGTCGCGACGGCGCGCCCGCTCCCGCTCGACCCGGAGGAGCCCGAGCGCGTCGCGGAGGCGGTCGCGCGGCTCGGCCTGCGCTTCGCGGTCGTCACCTGCGTCGCGCGCGACGACCTTCCGGACGGCGGGGCCGCGCAGATGGCGGCCACGGTGCGCGCGATCCGGCGCCGCTGCCCCGGCACCGGCGTCGAGGTGCTGGCGTCCGACTACGGCGGGGACGAGCGCGCGCTGCGCGCCGTGCTCGAGGCGGCCCCCGACGTCTTCAACCACAACCTCGAGACGGTGGAGCGCCTGCAGCGGCCGGTGCGGCCCGCCGCGAGCTACGCGCGCTCGCTCGGCGTGCTGCGGCGGGCGCGGGCGCTGCGCCCGGGGCTCCCGACGAAGAGCGGCCTCATGCTCGGGCTCGGCGAGCGCCCGGACGAGCTGCGCGCGGCGCTGCGCGACCTGCGCGAGGCGGGGGTCGAGCTCCTCACGCTGGGGCAGTACCTGCGCCCCTCGCCCGCACACCTTCCGGTGGAGCGCTGGGTCCCGCCCGAGGAGTTCGACGCCTGGGCTGCCGAGGCGCGCGCGCTGGGCTTCGCGGAGGTCGCGGCGGGGCCCCTCGTGCGCAGCTCCTACCGCGCGGAGCGGCTCGCGGCCCGGGGGGCGATTCCCTAGATTCCGCCGCCATGGCGGCTCGGGTGGTCAAGGTACGCCGGGAGGAGAAGCTCACCTGGGTGGAGCGGCTCTACGTGCCCCTGATCGTGAAGGGGCTGTGGACCACCGCGCGCCACTTCTTCCGCAACCTCGGCGGCTACGTGAAGGGCAAGCCGACCACGTTCGTGGTCCAGTACCCCGAGGAGCGGGTCGACTACGCGGACGCCTTCCGCGGCATGCCGGTCCTCGTCCAGCTCGACAACGGCCAGCCCAAGTGCGTCGCCTGCGGCCTGTGCGAGTTCGCGTGCCCGACGGACTGCATCACCATCGTCCCCGGCGAGCTCGAAGGCGCCGGCATCGAGCGCTACCCCGAGGCGTTCGAGATCGACATGTCGCGCTGCATGTTCTGCGGGCTTTGCGAGGAGGCCTGTCCCGAGGAGGCCATCGTGATGAGCCGGGAGGTGGAGCTCTCCACCTTCGACCGCGGAGGCATGATCTACGACAAGGAGCACCTCCTCGTGCCCGAACCGCTGCTGAAGCGGCGGCTCGAGTTCGTCCGCGCCGAGTACGGCCGCGAGCACGCGCCCAAGCCGCGCGTTCCCGCGGCGGGAGGCCGGAGCGCGCAGTGAGCGCCGCCCCGGACGACTTCGGCTCGCCGATCCTCGCGCGGCTCCTGCGCGGGGCGCCCGGCGCCGTGCTGGCGACGCACGCGGACTGCGGCGACCTCACGGCGGTGGTCGACGCCGCGCGCCTCGTCGAGGCCATGCGGCTCCTGCGCGACGACCCGGCGACCGACTTCGACATGCTGATGGACCTCACGGGCGTGGACTACCTCGGTTACCCGGGGCGCACGGGCCCGCGCTTCGAGGTGGTCTACCACCTCTACTCGCTCGAGAAGCGCCACCGCCTGCGCGTGCGCGTCGGCGTGGACGAGTCCGCGTGCGAGGTCGACTCGCTCGTGCCGCTCTGGCCTTCCGCGAACTGGATGGAGCGCGAGGCCTTCGACCTCTACGGCATCCGCTTCCGCGGCCACCCGGACCTGCGGCGGATCCTCCTCTACGAAGAGTTCGAGGGCCACCCGCTGCGCAAGGACTACGCCAAGGAGCGGCGCCAGCCGCTCGTCGGCCCGAGGAACTAGCCGCCATGGCGGACGACCCGCGCAGCCTCCTGCGCCACGAGGAGCCCATCCCGGACGACCTCGAGCGCGACCTCCACACCGAGCACCAGATCCTGAACATGGGGCCGTCGCACCCGGCGACCCACGGGACGGTGAAGTTCCTGATCGAGCTCGACGGCGAGACGATCGTCGACCTCGACATCCAGGTCGGGTACCTGCACCGCGGCTTCGAGAAGGAGTGCGAGAGCGGCACCTGGTACCAGGCGATCCCCTACACCGATCGGCTGAACTACAACTCGGCGATCCTCTGCAACCTCGCGTTCTGCCTCGCCGTCGAGAAGCTGTGCGGGATCGAGACCCCCGAGCGCTGCCAGTGGCTGCGTGTCCTCGCCGCCGAGCTCTCCCGCGTCGGGGATCACCTCACGCGCTGCGGGGCGGCCTGCCTCGAGCTGCAGGCGATGACGCCGTTCCTGTACGGGATCGAGGCGCGCGAGCTGAACTGGGACTTGCAGGAGGCGCTCTGCGGGGCGCGCGTCACGTCCAACTACGTGCGCATCGGCGGCGTGAAGCACGACCTCCCGGCGGGCTTCCCGGCGCGCTTCCGCGACACCCTCGCGAAGACGCGCGAGCTGCTCGCGGACTTCGAGAAGGTCGTCACCCAGAACCGCATCTTCGTCGACCGCATGAAGGGCACGGGGCTGATCTCGAAGGAGGACTGCATCCGCTACGCGGTCACCGGCCCGATCCTGCGCTCGACCGGGGTTCCGCTCGACCTGCGCAAGGACGAGCCGTACCTCGTGTACGACGAGGTCGACTTCGACGTCCCGGTGGGCGAAGTCGGCGACAACTACGACCGCTACCTCGTCTGCGTGGAGGAGATGCACCAGAGCCTGCGCATCGCGGAGCAGTGCGTCGAGAAGCTCGAGAAGATGGGGCCGGGCCCCGTGAACGTCGACGACCCGCGCGTGCGCTGGCCGGCGAAGGACCGGGTGTTCAACCGCATGGAGGAGCTGATCCAGCAGTTCAAGTCCGTGACGGAGGGCCCGCGCGTCCCGGCGGGCGAGTGCTACGCCGCGATCGAGTCGGCGAACGGAGAGCTGGGCTTCTACCTGGTCTCGGACGGGAGCGCGGTGCCGTGGAAGGTGCGCTGCCGGCCGCCGAGCTTCGTCAACCTCCAGCCGATGCCGCTCATGCTGCGCGGGTCGATGCTCGCCGATCTCATCCCGACCTTCGACTTCATCAACATGATCGGCGGGGAGTGCGACCGCTGATGCAGCGCGGCGAGGTCTGGAAGCGCCTCGGGGCGCCCCGCGACCAGATCGGCAGCGTGAACGACCCGCGCCTGCACGAGGACTGCGGCGTGCGCTGGAACGAGAAGTGGGTGTACCCGGACGCGTACCCCGACGGCGCGAGCCGCGTCGTGCTCTGGAATCGCTACGACCTGGTCGGCGTCTTCAAGGTGAAGCCCGGCGGCGGCTTCGAGCCGGACCGCGTGCTCGAAGAGGAGGCGTGACGGGCGCGGGCGCGCGCGAGGGCTCCGACCCGCCGGCGGGCCCGAGGCGCGAGCCCGAGCCCGCGTCGCCGCGCGACGACGCGTCCCGCACGCCCCGCCCGCCGCCGCGCGAAGACGCTCCGCCCCGCGCGCCCGGGCCGCCGCCGCTGCGCCCGTTCGGCCTCGTCCTCCACCGCGACGGCCGCTGGACGCACGAGGGCCAGCCGATCCTCCACCCCCGCCTGCGCGCCGCCTTCGACCGCGGCGTGCGCTGGCTGCCCGACGAGCGCAAGTACGTCGTCCAGCTCGGCCGCTTCCGCGGCGAGATCGAGGTCGAGGAGGCCGCCTTCTTCGTGCGCGCCGTGGACGCGGCGCGCGGCGAGCTCGCGCTCTCCGACGGCTCCCGCGAGCCGCTCGACCCCGCGACGCTCGCCACGTCGCCCCACGACGGCGCGCTCCTCTGCCGCGTGAAGCGCGACCTCGCCCCCGGCGGCCTCCCCGCCCGCTTCACGCACGCGGCCCAGGCCGAGCTGCTCGCCTCCGTGGAGGACGACCCGGACGGCCCCCACCTCCTCCTCGCCAACACGCGCCACGCAGTGTTTAGAATGGGGTCAGACCCCGCTGTTTAGAAACTTCCCTGTGGGGCGGCCGGGGCGCAGCGTGCCGTTCCGTGCGTGCGGTGCCCGGGGTGCGGCTGGCGACGATTTGACGCCCCGGACCCCGCGCGTTACTCACCCCGGTCCGCGGGCGCGCTCGCGCCCGCCCCCCGGCGCCGTAGCCAAGTGGTAAGGCATGGGACTGCAAATCCCTGATCCCCGGTTCGAATCCGGGCGGCGCCTCCACTCGCATGCCGCGCGTGGCGTCGGCGCAGGCGCGCCTTCGGGGCGTCGTCGCAGCGGGCGAGCCGCCGCTCTTTGACCTTCGGTCCTCCGCGCGTCCCGCCCAAGAGCGGCGAGCCGCGCCGCACCCTCCGCGCGCGCGGTCTGCGGGGGATGGGAGATGGACACCCGGTCGCCGTGTCGGAGCCGCCGCGCCTCACCGCCAGGCTCGACGCGGCGCGCTGCCGCGGCGAGGGAGGCGCACCCGCGAGCAGCTCGCGGTCCTCACGGGGAAGCTGAAGTCCACACCGCGAAGGACAACGACGAGCTCTACGCGGTAGTGGACCGGCTCACGCCGTCTAGCCGCTCGCGCCGCGCCTAGCGCGAGATCTCCCGGAAGCCGAGCACCTGGACGCGCGGCTCGAACGCGCCGGGCGCGAGGGGGAGCCCGCCCGGCGGCGCGGAGCGCACGGTCTGGCGCGTCCCCGGCTCGATCGGGCCCGCGGCCACGTGGGTCCACGCGCGCCCGGGGCTCTCGTCGCCGGGGCGGTACTCGTCCGGCCAGTGGTAGAGCCATTCGAAGAGGAGCCGCACGTCGTGTAGGTCGCGCGCGCCGCGGTTCACGAGGGTCGCCTCGATGGCGTCGCCCGAGGCGCGCACGTCGACGACCTCGACCACCGCGTCGACCTGGCCCGCCGGGTCGACGGCGACGGCGGGCGCGACGGCGCACAGGGCCAGCGGGAGCGCGAACGCGAGGCGGCGGACGAGCGGGCTCATGGGGGCCTCCTTCCGCCTGGAAGGTGCGCCGGCTCGGCGCGGCCCGTCCACGCCCGGGGCCCGGGCGCGCGGAAGGGCCCCTCGACGACGACTGACCGGTCGGTCATGATCTCGCGACATGGCCCGTCTCGCCCCCGCCCGCCGCGCGGCGCTCGCCGCCGAGCGCCGCGGCCAGATCCTCGACGCCGCCCTCCGGCTCTGGACCGCGCACGGCTTCGACGCCACGACGGTCGACGCGCTCGCGCGCGAGGCGGGCGTCGCGAAGGGCACCGTGTACCTCTACTTCGCGACGAAGGAGGACCTCCTCGCCGCGGCGGTGGAGCGCTGGTCGCTGCGGCCGGAGCTCGCGGCCCTCGAGCCCGCGTTCGGCGCGCGGCCCCTCGAGGACGCGATCCCCCGCATCGCGGCGCAGCTCTGGGCGCGGCTGCGAGCCGCCGCGCCCCTCCTGGGCCTCCTCCTGCGCGAGCTCGCGCTGCGCCCGGCCGAGGCGCGCCGCTTCCTCGAGGCGGCGGTGCTGCCCGCGAACGCCGCCTTCGCGGACTTCCTCGCGCGCCGCAGGCGCGCGGGAGAGCTGCGCGACGTCGACCCCTACGTCGCCGCGCGCGCGTTCGTCGGCTCCCTCGTGATCTTCGCCTGGACGCAGCACGTGCTCGGCGGCCACGCGCTGCGCCCGATCGAGGACCACGCGGTCGTCGACACCGCGAGCGCGCTCTTCCTGCGCGGGATCCTCGCGCCCGCCCCGGCGCCGACGCGGCGGCGCGGCGCCGCGCGCGGGCGCCGCGGCGCGGGAGGCGCGGCGCGTGCCGCGGGCGTCGGCGGGCGCGGCCCGCGCGCGGCGCGCCGCGGGGGCGCCCCGTGATCGAGGCCCTGCTCCTCCTCCTCGCCTGGATCTTCGTCCTCGTGCGCTGGCTGCTCGGCGGGCGCGGCTACGACTGACGCGCGGCGCGGGGCCGGGCTCCGGGTCGCTAGTGCCGCGTCGGGGGCGAGCCCTCCGGGTCGGATTCCCGTCCGACCCGCGCGCACACGCTGCCCAGGCTGTCGATGTCGACCGGCTTCGCGAGGTGGTAGTCGAAGCCGGCGGCGATCGCGCGCGCCTTGTCCTCGGGGCGCCCGTAGCCGGTGAGCGCGACGAGGGTCATGCGCTGGAGCGCCGGATCGCGCCGCACGGCGCGCGCGAGCTCGTAGCCGTCCATCCCGGGAAGGCCGATGTCGACGATCATCAGATCGGGCGCGCTGGCGCGCGCGGCCTCGAGCGCGGCCACGCCGTCGTGCACGACGCGCACCCGGTGTCCGAGCAGCTCGAGGATCAGGACGAGGCTGTCCGCGGCGTCCGGGTTGTCCTCCGCCACGAGGATCCGCGTCGGGTGCGGGTCGCGCGGACCGGCGTGGAGCGCCGCCGCGACGCCGGTTCCCGCGTCCGCCGAGCGTGTGGGCAGCGCGGGCAGGCGGATGGTGAACTCCGCGCCTCGACCCGGGCCCGGGCTCGCCGCCGCCACCGAGCCGCCGTGGAGGTCGACGATCCGGCGCACCAGCGTGAGGCCGATCCCGAGCCCTCCGTGGGCGCGGTCGAGGGCGCGCGGGCCCTGGGAGAACAGGTCGAATACCCGCGGCAGCACCTCCGCCGCGATCCCGATCCCGTTGTCCTTGACCCGGATCACGGCGTCGCCGCCGTCGCGCTCGGCGCTCAGCGCCACGAAGCCGCCCGGGTCGGTGTACTTCGCCGCGTTCGCGAGCAGATTCGCGACCGCCTGCTCGAGCCGCGCGGAGTCGGCCACCAGCTCGAGGGGCTCGGGAGGCAGCGTCAGCGTGAGGACGTGGCCGCGCTCGTCCATCGCGGCGCGGGCCGCGTCCACCGTCCTGCGCAGGACGTCGGCGAGATCCACGCGCGCCTTCCGGAGCGGGATGCGCCCGCGGGTGATGCGCGCGACCTCCAGCAGGTCGTCGACGATGCGCGCGAGCTGGTCCGTCTGCCGCCGCGCGATCTGGAGCGCGCGGGCGCGGGTCCGGTCGTCGAGCATCGCCGCCACGATCGCGCTCCGGACCGCGGAGAGCGGGTTCCGGAGCTCGTGGCCGAGCATCGCCAGGAACTCGTCCTTCGCGCGGCTCGAGGCCTCCGCCTCCTCGCGCGCGCGCTGGGCGATCTCCAGAAGGTGGGCGCGCTGCTCCTCGGCGCGCCGCCTCTCCGTCACGTCGCGCGCGATCTTCGACGCGCCGATCACCCGCCCGCGCTGGTCGAGGATCGGGGAGACGGTGAGCGAGACGTCGATCAGCGTGCCGTCCTTGCGCCGGCGCACCGTCTCGTAGTGGTCGACCCGCTCGCCGCGGCGGACCCGCGCGAGGATGCCCGGCTCCTCGTCCGGCCGGTCCTCGGGGATCAGCATCGTGATCGATCGCCCGATCGCCTCTTCCGCCGTGTACCCGAAGACCCGCTCCGCGCCGCGGTTCCAGCTCGTGATGATGCCGTCGAGGTTCTTGCTCACGATCGCGTCGTCCGAGGACTCGACGATGGCCGCGAGCCACGCGCGCGCGGAGTCGGCTCCGTCCGCCAGCTCGCCTGCCGGCGTAGGCGCGGCGCGCGTCGCGCGGTCTCCGTCCGGCGCGGGCGGAGCCCCGGTAGGCGGCGCAGGAGGCGCGGGGTCTCGACGCGGCACGTGCCTCCCCTCGGGTGCGAGGATCCTTACGATGCTAGCGCCCCGCCCGAGCGCCACGCGCCGACGGTGGCACGCGACCCACGGCGGCCGTCGCCGTCGCTCGCAGGACGCCGGTGCTCCACCCTTTCGCCATCGAAATGAGGTACAAGGAAAGCAGCGTCGACGGAGGGGACGAAGGCGGCACCGGCGCGCGCGCGGCACGGCTCGCGGCGCGCGCGCGCGCGAGGGAGGCGTCCGGTTGCAGTTCCACGTCGTCTCGTTCGAGGGTCCCGATCTCTACGCACGCGCGGGCGGCCTCGCGACCCGCGTCGAGGGCCTCGCGGCGACGCTGTCCGCCCTCGGGTTCGAGACCCATCTCTGGTTCGTCGGCGACCCCGCGCTCCCCGGCCACGAGCAGCGCGGCACGCTGCACCTCCACCGCTGGTGCCAGTGGGTCAGCGCCCGCCATCCGGGCGGGGTGTACGAGGGCGAGCGCGCGAAGGAGCGCGAGCTCGCGGCGTCGCTGCCCCGCTTCCTCCTCGGCGAGCTGCTGGCCCCGCACCTCGCGGCGGGCGGGCGCGCGGTCGTCCTGGCCGAGGAGTGGCAGACCGCCCACGCCGTGATCGCGCTCGACGCGCTCCTGCGCGCGGCCGGCCTGCGCGAGCGCGTGGACCTCCTCTGGAACGCGAACAACGTCTACGGCTTCCACGAGCTCCCCTGGCCCGCGCTCCGCGCGGCCGCGCGCATCACGACGGTGAGCCGCTACATGAAGCACCGGATGCGGGAGTGGGGCGTCGACGCGCTCGTCGTCCCGAACGGGCTCGCCGAGACGGCCTTCGAGCCTCCGTGCCGGACCTCCGTGGCCGCGCTGCGCAGCCGCCTCCACGACCGCACCGTGCTCACGAAGGTGGCGCGCTGGGACCCCGACAAGCGCTGGGTCGAGACGATCGACCTCGTCGCGGAGCTCAAGCGCCGGGCGTGGCGCCCGCTCCTGGTGGCGCGCGGCGGGCGCGAGCCCTACGGCGACGAGGTGCGGCGCGCGATGCGGGCGCGCGGGCTGCGCGTCGCCGAGCGGCGCCCGCCGCGGCCGGGCCGCGAAGGGCTCGTGGAGGCGCTCTGGGACACGGGCGACGCCGACGTCGTGGAGCTGTGCGCCCACCTCGACGCCGACGCGCGGCGCGTCCTCTTCCGCGGCGCCGACGCCGTGCTCGCGAACAGCGGCCACGAGCCGTTCGGCCTCGTCGGCCTCGAGACGATGGCCGCGGGCGGGCTCGCGTGCACGGGCTGCTCCGGCGAGGACTACGCCGTCCCCGGGCACAACGCGCTCGTCCTCGAGACCGGCGACCCGCGCGAGTTCATGGCGCTGTTCGCCTGGCTGCGGACGCACCCGGACGAGGCGCGCGCGATGCGCCGCGCGGGCCGCTCGACGGCGCGCCGCTACGCGTGGGACGAGGTGCTCCGGCGCGCGCTGCTCCCGCGCCTCGGCCTCGCGCCGCGCGCGGAGCCGGCGCGCGCGGCGCCCGGGGCGGCGGCCCGGCTCACGGCCTGAGGCGCCGTGGCCCCGACGCGCGCGATGCGCACCCTCGAGGTGGGGAGCGGCGGCGAGGGCCTCGTCGTCCTGCGCCAGAGCCACGGCCACCCGCAGGATGCCGACGTGATCGAGCTGACCTGCGACCAGCTCCCGCTCGTGATCGGCTGGCTGCGCGAGGCGGCGGGGCTCGGCGAGGGCGAGGAGCCCGAGGAGGGGCCGCGCTCGCGCCAGGAGCTGCGCGAGCTCGCGCGCCGCGTGCGGCGGCTGGAGCAGGCGGCCGAAGGCGGCGACCAGGCCTCGGTGCTCGAGGCGATCCGCGTCACCCTCGAGTGGGCCGCCGGCGACGCCGACCTCTCCCCGCGCGACTGGCTGCGCGCCCGCTCGGGCTAGCGCGCCTGCGCGCCGCGCGGGCGGCGCCGGCGCTCGCCGCGTGGCTCCCGTCGCGCCTGCGCGCGGCCCGGCGCGCCGCGACGGCCGCGAGCGCGGCCCGCGCGTCGGGATCCCGCGCGATCTCCGCGAGCGCACGCCGCATCCTCCGCCGCCAGCTCGGATGGCGCGCCGGCGGCACGCCGGGGAGGTTCACCGGCTCGTCCTCTCCCGCGAGGTCGTCGAGCGAGAGCCCGACGAGCGGCGCGGCCGAGCGGGCGAGAAAGCCGGCCACCGCGGCGGAGAGGCGCCCCGGCGTGAGCGGCTCGCCGCGCGCGAGGAGGCCGTCGCGCCGGAGCCGCGCGGCGAGCGCCGCGCGCTCGCGCGCGCGCTCCGCCCGCGCCGCGGCGAGCGCGGCGTCATCGGCGAGGTCGCCGGCTGCGCGGCGCGCCGCGAGGTCGCGCTCGGAGAGGAGCGCCGCGAGCGGGGGGAGGTCGTGGTTGTTCGCGCAGGCGAGGGCGCGGCGCGAGTACGCGCCGCCGGGCCGGAAGGCGCCGCCGCGGCGTCGCTCGAAGTAGAGGATGCGCGTCGAGAGCACGCCGGCGCGCGCCAGGCGCGCGGGGAGCCCCGGCGGGACCGTGCCGAGGTCCTCGCCCACGACGACGCAGCCCGCGCGCCGGCTCTCGAGCGCGAGGACGGCGAGGAGCTCGCGCGTCGGCATCGCGACGTAGGCGCCCTCGCGAGCGGGGCGCCCCGCCGGGATCCAGAACGCGCGCGCGAGCCCGAGCGCGTGGTCGATCCGCAGCGCGCCCGCGTGCGCGAAGCCCGCGCGGAGGAGCGAGCGCCAGAGCGCGTAGCCGTCGCGCGCGAGGCCGTCCGGCCGGATGGGCGCGAGCGACCAGTCCTGGCCCTCGCGCGCGTAGCGGTCGGGCGGGGCGCCGAGCGTCGCGCCCTCGGCGAAGCGGCCGGGGAAGAGCCAGGGGTCGGCGCCGCCCGGGACGCAGCCCACCGCGAGATCGCCGAGCAGCCCGAGCCGGAGCGGCGCGGCGCCCGCGGCGGCCGCGAGCTGGCGGTCGAGCTCGAACTGCAGCCAGCGGTGGAAGTCCACGGCGCCGGCGTGGTCGCGCCGGAACGCGGCCGCCGCGGGGCCGTCCGGGTCGCGCAGCGCCGCCGGCCAGCGCCGCGCGTCCACGCCATGGCGCTCGGCGAGCGCGCACCAGGTGGCGAAGGCGTCGAGCACGGGCCCTTCGCGCCGCGCGTAGGCCTCGTACGCGCGCCGGCGCGCCGCGGCGCGCGGCCCGACCGCGGCGGCGAACGCCGCGTGGAGCCGGCGCAACACCGCGTCCTTCGCCTGGAAGACCTCGTCGTAGCGGACGCCGCCGGCCTCGCGCAGCGCCGCGAGGTCGAAGCGCCCCGCCAGCGCGCGCGCCTCGGCGTCGTCGCGCCACTCGGGCACCGCTTCGACGTCGAGGTAGAGCGGGCTCCGGTAGAGCCGGCTCAGCGGCGCGTACGGGCTCACCCCCTCGCCGCGCCCCGGGATCGCGTGGAGGGGGTTGATGCCCACGTACGCGGCGTCCGCGCGCCCCGCGAAGCGCACGAGCTCCGCGAGGTCGCCGAGGTCGCCGATCCCCCACTGGCGCGGCGAGCGCACCGTGTAGAGGTTCGCGTGGATCCCGAAGCCGCCCGCGCGGCCGAGCCGCTCGCCGACCGCGAGCGCGCGCGCCGGCGCGACGACACGATGCTGCGTCGCCTCGCGGGCGCGTCCCTGCGCTTCGAGCCGCGCGCGCACGGCGTGGACGCCTTCGGGGAGCGGCCCCGGCAGCGGGAGCCGGAGCGCGCCGCGCGGCCCCGCCCGCGCGCGCCCGCGCGCCGTGCGGCGCGCTCCGTCCTCGAGCGCGAGCTCGAGCTCGTAGGACAGGGCGGCGCCAGCGAGGTCGGGCAGCGCGAGGGCGAGCCGCGCGGCCGCAGGCGTCCCGGCGCGCACGACGGCCGTCGGCGCGCACGCGCGCGCGCGCTCGGCTTCGTCGAGCGCTGCGAGGGCGCGCGCCGCGGCCGCCTCGGAGGAGGCGTCGGCGCCCATCGCGGAGACGAGCGCCTCGCGCGTCGCGTCGGACGCGAGCCGACGGACGCCGGAGCCGGCCTCGCGGTAGCCGGGCAGGATCCCGAGCCGGCGGGCGAGCGCGCGGAGCTGCGGCCGACCCGCCATGCACCGAGAGTCACGGACCGGTAGGCGACCGGCAACGGGGCGCGTCAGGTCCCCGCGCCGTCGGGCCGCCGACGCCGACCCGCGTCGCACGCGTGCGCGCGCCGCGGCCGCCGAGCGCTCAAGAAGGCCGGGGTGCGGGCCGAGGGTACGGGGCGCACCCCCCTCGCGAGCGACGCGCCGCGCGGGGTGTGGCTCGGGAGGGAGCGGCGATGGACGGAATCCGACGGAAGCGCCGCGGCGCGGCAGCGATCGGCGCCGCGCTCGCGCTGGCGGCCGCGCCGAGCGCGCAGGCGAGCACCGTGCGCTCGGTGTCGATGGCCGAGATGGTGGCGCGCGCGGAGCTCGTCTTCGACGGCCGCGTGCTCGAGGTCCACGTGGAGCAGCCGGCCGGGCCGCAGTCGATCCGCACCTGCGCGCGGTTCGAGGTGATCGAGGTGCTGAAGGGCGCCGCGGTCACGGGCCCGCTCGAGCTGTGCTTCGCGGGAGGCGCGGTCCCCGGCCTCCGCCGCGTCGTCGCCGGCGTCGCGCTGCCCGAGGTCGGGGAGCGCGGCTTCTACTTCGTGGACGACCTCGGCGCGCCCCGCGTGCACCCGCTCACCGGCTGGGCGCAGGGACACTTCCGCGTGGCGCCCGGGCCGGTCGAGGTCGTGACGACCGAGGACGGCCAGCCGGTCGTCGCGGTCGAGGCGGACGATCCGCGCGCGGGCGCGCTCAGCCGCGGCGTGGCCCGCGGCGCGCGCGTCGCGCCGCCCGGGTCGCGCGCCCCCGCGCTGGACGCCGCCACGTTCGCCGCGCGCGTGCGCGCGCTGGCCGGGGAGTAGCCGCCATGCGCCGCACCGCACTCCTTCTCGCGACGACCCTCCTCGCGCCGGTCGGCGCGGGGGCCTTCGCGCCGATCGGCCCGATCTGGGAGGACGGCAAGGCCGACGTCGCGATCGGCCGGCTGAGCTACTGGTGGGCGTCGAACATCCGCGCCGCCGCCGACGAGTGGAGCGACGCCACCTCGTTCGAGTTCGAGGTGGTCAGCCGCGACCGCGGCCCTTGCAGCGAAGACAACCTCGAGCTGCGCAACGGCGTCGACTTCGCCGAGGAGATGTGCGGCCGCGAGGAGTTCGGGGAAGGCGTCCTCGCGGTGATGCAGTGGTTCGACGACGGCGAAGGCCTCTTCCTGTCGGCCGGCATCACCTTCAACGACGCCTACTCGTGGGCCGTGTACGGCGGCCCGTGGCGCGAGGACAAGGCGGACTTCCGGCGCGTCGCGCTGCACGAGCTCGGCCACTACCTGGGCCTCGACCACGAGAACAGCGCGCCCTCGATCATGGCGGCGTTCGTCGGCGAGATCGACGACCTGCAGCAGGACGACATCGACGGCGCCGAGAGCCTCTACGGGAGCTTCGTGCCCCCGCCGGAGGAGCCCATGCTCGAGCCGGAGGTGCAGTGCCGCGTCGACCAGCTGAAGGCCGCGGGGCGGCTGTGCAAGAAGCACCTCAAGTGCCAGGCGGCCTTCGTGAAGGACCCGGCCGCGGATCCGGGCGGCGTCGCGCGCGACGCCTGCGTCGCGGCGGCGCAGGCGGATTTCGCCTCGCGCTGGGACGGCGCGATCGCGGCCACGCAGGACGCGGGCGAGGCCTGCGCCAACGAGGACCCGGGCGCCACGGTCGAGCCCGGCGTCTCGATGGCGGCGGCGCAGCTCGAGACGGACATCGGCTCGGGGAACCCCGCGGACCCGCTGGACCGCAGGCTCCGCGCGAGGCTGATGAAGAAGGCCGCCACCTTCTGCGGCGCCGACTTCGCGGCGTGGCGGGCGGAGGCGATCGAGTCCGACGCGGCGGCCCTCGCCGACGCGCTCGCGAGCGCGGCGAACGCCTTCGTGGCGGGCGCGGACAAGGCGATCGCGTCCGCCGCCGCGGACGGCGTCGTCTACGACGGCGCGGCGCCCGCGACGCTGGTGCCGGTCGTGGAGGCGCTGGCCAACGGCCTCGGCGCGGCCACGGGGCCGTAGCCGCTACGGAGCGTCGCGGGTCTCCAGCTCGCGCAGCTTCACCTGCCGGGCGAAGACGTAGAACGCGCTCGTCGCGGCGATGACGAAGCCGGGCCAGCCGTCGAGGAAGCCGCGCTTCCAGACGTAGCACTCGAGGAACTTGGCGGGCGGGTGGAGCAGGGCGTCGAGCCAGGAGAAGCGCCGCCCGCGCTTGCGCCACTCCGCCGCGACGACCGCCGAGAAGCGGTCCACCGTGCGCAGCTGCTGCGCGAAGTCGCGATAGGTGTAGTGGACGAGGTCGGCGTCGAGCCGGCGCACCGGGCCGTCCGCCTCCAGCCGGTCGTGAGGGTCCACGCCCGTCCAGCGCGCTCGGCCGCGGCGCACGAGGCGCAGCTTCCAGTCCGGGTACCAGCCCCCGTGGTCGATCCAGCGGCCGAGGTAGAAGACGTGCCGGCGCACCTCGAAGCCCGCGACGCCCTCCCGCGCGGCGCCGGGGAGCGCCGCCTCGATCGCGTCGCGCAGCGCGTCCGTGCAGCGCTCGTCCGCGTCGAGGGAGAGGATCCAGTCGCCCGTCGCCTGCTCGAGCGCGAACTGCTTCTGCGCGACGTAGCCCGGCCAGGGCCGCTCGATCACGCGGTCGGTGTAGCGGCGCGCGATCTCCGCCGTCCCGTCGGTCGAGAGCGAGTCGACCACCACGAGCTCGTCGCACCACGCGACGCTCGCGAGGCAGTCGGCGATGTGGTCGGCCTCGTTGCCGCACACCACCACCGCCGACAGCCTTCCGCGCCCCTCGCTCACCGCTTCGCCTGCCGCCCGAACAGGATCCCGGCCACCCGGCGCAGCTGGATCTCCTCCGACCCCTCCGTGATCCGGTAGCGGCGGTGATGCCGGTAGATGTGCTCGAAGGGCTTGTGCCGCGTGTAGCCGATGCCGCCGTGCACCTGGATGGCGCGGTCCGCGGCGTCGCAGCACAGCCGGTTCGCCCGGTAGTTGCACATGGAGACGCGCTCCGTGACGTCGACCGCGTCCTCGGCGCGGTCGAGCTCCCAGGCCGTCCGCTGGACGAGGCCGCGCACCATCGCGCACTCCGTGTGGAGCTCGGCGAGCGGGAACTGGATCGCCTGGTTGTGCCAGAGCGGCTTCCCGAAGACGATGCGCTCGCGCGCGTACTTCACGCTCTCGTCGACGCAGTACTGCGCGGCGCCGAGGCTGGAGGCGGCCTGTCGGATCCGGTTCTCGTGCACGAACGTGTTGGCGAGCGCGAGGCCCTCGCCCTCCTGGCCCAGGATCGCGTCGTGCGGGACGCGCACCCGGTCGAGCGACACCTCGGCGTGGTCGCTCGGCATGTTGAACGTCCACCACATGTGCTCGACGGTGAAGCCGGGGGCGTCCGTGGGCACCAGGAAGCAGGTGATCCCGCGCGCGTCGCCGGGCCGGCCGCCGGTGCGCGCGAAGATCATGTCCCAGTTCGCGTGGTGGAGCCCCGAGTTGAAGCGCTTGCGCCCGCTGACGACCCAGTCGCGGCCGTCGCGGACCGCGGTGGTCTCGAGCCAGGTGGCGTCGCTTCCGTGGCTCGGCTCCGTGAGGCCGAAGCCGACGCGATGGGTCCCCGTGATCATGCCCGGGAGGAACTCGCGCTTCTGCGCCTCGGTGCCGAAACGCCACATCATGATCACCGTCGGGAAGTTCCCGACGATCGACGACTCGTTCTGGAGGTCGTTGTGGAGCCCGAGGCCCTTGCGGGCGAGGTGCTCGCGGATGATCGCCATCGCGAGGTTCGAGCCGTCCTGCCCGCCGAGCTCCTTCGGGAGGCCGTAGCGCAGGTGACCCGCGGCGTCCGCGCGGCGGCGCATCTCCGCGAGGAGCGCCTCCCACTCCGCGCGCGGGGTCCCGCCGCGCTCGACGTCGGTGCGGGCGAACTCGCGCCGGTGGTCGAAGAACTCGGGGTGCTCCCGCTCGAGCGGGGCGATCTCGCGCTCGATGAAGGCGTCGAGCTCCTCGAGCTTGCGGGCGACGTCCGGGGGGATGCCGAAGTCCAAGGGGCGCCCTCCTCCTGCGTGGCGGGCGCGATGGTACCCTGCCGCCCGGAACGGAGGTGAGGCCGTGGAGCCGAGGCGCGTGCTCGCCGCGGACGAGATCCGGCTGTCGGACGTCGACTTCTGGACGAGGCCGCTGGAGGAGCGGGAGGGGGCCTTCGCGACGCTGCGCGCGGAGCGGCCGATCTCGTTCCACGCCGAGATCGAGATCCCCATCCTGCCGCGGGGCCCCGGCTACTGGGCGGTCGTGAAGCACGCCGACGTCCTCGAGGTGAGCCGCAACCCCGAGGTGTTCTGCTCCGGCCGCGGGACCAACATCGCGGACATGCCGCCCCCCTTCCTCGAGTTCTTCGGCTCCATGATCAACATGGACGACCCGCGCCACGGGCGGCTGCGCCGCATCGTCTCGCGCGGGTTCACCCCGCGCGCGCTCGGGCGCTGGGAGGACGACGTGGAGCGGGTCGCGGCGGAGATCCTCGACGCCGTGGCGCCGAAGGGCGAGTGCGACTTCGTGACGGACGTCGCCGCGGCGCTCCCGCTCCGCATCATCTGCGACATGATGGGCATCCCGGAGAGCCAGCACCGCTTCGTGTTCGACCGCACGAACGTGATCCTCGGCGCGGGCGACCCGGAGTACACCCCCGACCCGGATCCCGCCAAGATCATCCCCATGCTGCTCCAGGCCGGCGCCGACCTCTCGACGCTCGTGCAGGACCTCGCGCGCCACCGCCGCGGGCACCCTGGGGACGACCTGACCTCGGCGCTCGTGAACGCCGAGATCGAGGGCGAGCGGCTCACGGACGCCGAGCTGGGCGCGTTCTTCGTGCTCCTCGTCGTGGCGGGCAACGAGACGACCCGCAACGCCATCAGCCACGGGATGAAGGCGCTCTGCGACCACCCCGAGCAGCGCGCGATCTGGCAGGCCGACTTCGAGGGCGTGGCGCCGACGGCCGTCGAGGAGATCGTGCGCTGGGCGACCCCCGTGATCCACTTCCGCCGCACCGCGACGCGCGACACCGAGCTGCGCGGCCAGCGCATCCGCGAGGGCGAGAAGGTCGTGATGTGGTACGCCTCGGCGAACCGCGACGAGGACGCGTTCGAAGACCCCTTCCGGTTCGACGTGCGGCGCACGCCCAACGAGCACGTCGGCTTCGGCGGCCCCGGCCCCCACCACTGCCTCGGCGCGCACCTCGCGCGCCGCGAGATCACGGTCGCGTTCCGCGAGCTCTTCCGCCGCCTCCCGGACCTCGAGGTCACCGGCGAGCCCGAGCGCCTGCGCTCCTTCTTCATCCACGGCATCAAGCACATGCCGTGCGCGTTCACGCCGCGCAGCGCGTGAGCCGCCGGTCCGCCCGCGGCCGCGCGCGGCGAAGGGACGCGGCGCGGCCCGCCCGCGACACCGCACCACCGCGGTCCATGGGCGCTCGCGTCGTCCGCGCGGCGCGCGCCGCGCTACGCTCGGGCGCGACGCCCGGGTGGCGAAACCGGTAGACGCGGGCGACTTAAAATCGCCTGGCCCACGGCCGTGCAGGTTCGACCCCTGCCCCGGGCACCCGATCCTCCACCGCCCCGATCCCCCCGGCGGCGGGCGCGACCCCGTGCGGCGTCGCGGGGCGTCCGTGGCCCGCGCTCCCCCGCCGCGGTGCCTTGTTCACGAAGAGCGCGCGGGCGGCGGGTCGTCCCTCGGCGACGCACTGCGGAGCGACCCCGGCGCGCGCAGCGCCACGGCGAGAGCGTGCGCGCACGGCGCGCGACGAGGCACCCGCGTTCGAGCGCCGGAGCCGGAGGAGCCGGGGGACGACCCGCCGCCCGCCGTCCTACCGCGGGCTCGCGGCCTTCCGCACTCCGAGGCCCGACGCAGAGGGCTAGGCTAGAGCGGCTCCGCCGGCACCAGCCGCTCGCGCACGCCGTCGAGCTCCAGCAGCTCCTCGAGGCAGTCGCGGTCGAGCAGCGTCACGCGCTGGTACGAGAGCTCCGGCCGCTCGAGCTCGAGCCGGAACACCTCGACCGGCTCCTTCAGGATCCGGCGCACGCGCACGCGGCCGCAGCCGCCCTCGCCCGCGAGCTCGAGCCGCAGCGAGTCGAGGATCCGCTGCACGCGGCGCGCCCCGCGCAGGGCGGGATGCAGCTGCGCTTCGTACGAGCGGCTCCGGCTCGCGATTCTGTAGCTGCCCGGCATCCTCACGGCCCGCGCAGCATACCGTTCCGCGCCTGCGCGGGGCAACCACATCCGCATGCACCGTCGGTGGAGCGCGCCGCGCTCAGCGCGGCGGAGGCTCCTCGCAGGCGAGGAAGCTCTCGAGCGCGTCCAGCTGGTCGGGCGACGCGCCGAGGAACTCGACGCCGACCCCGATCTGCGGGCGGTGCGCGGCGTCACCGCCGAGGACGCGCCGCGTCCACGCGACGCGCCCGACCGCCTCGAGCGGCGAGCCGTCGGGGAAGTGGAGCTCCACGAGCACGCGGCGCCCGGGCGCGATCGGCTCCGCTGTGCGAAGGAAGAGGCCCCCGCGCGAGAGGTTGGCGCACACCTCGCGCGACGCGCGGAAGCACGGCCGCCCGGTGCGCGGGTCCACCTCGGGATCGATCGTCGAGACGCGCACCGCCAGCGTGACCGGGACGCGCGGGTGGCGCCGCTGCGGCGGCTCCGGCGTCTCGTGCGCGCGGGGCGGCTCGTGTTGCGGCGCCTGCGGCTCGGGCTGGTCCATGTCCCGTCCCTCCGCCCCCCTCATCGCCCGCGCCGGCGCGCAGCTTGAGGCAGCTCGGGCGCAGCGGCTCCCCCGAAGCCGGGGCCGCGCCGGCCGATTCGGAGGTGTGGGGGACCCGGCCCGCGCGCTCAAGCCGCGCGCCCACCGCGACGAAACGGTGGGCCGAGGGGGATCCGGATGGCGACGATCGCCGACCGGCCGGAGCTGCCGGTCGACGCCGCCTGGCGCGCCGCGCTCGGGCTCGGAGACGACGAGACGCTCCTCCTGAGCGACCTCGGGCCGCGCACGGTGCTGCTCGAGCGCGTGAGCGCGGGAGCGGAGGCGTGGCGCGCGTGGCCCTGCGTGCCGACCCTCGCGGCGGACGTCACCGGCTTCGCGGTGCAGGACGCCTTCGCGTGGCTGGAGCGCACGGGGCGCTCGGGGCTCCTCCACCTCGCGCACCGCGGCCACGCGAAGTGGGTGTGGCTGCACCGCGGCGAGGTCGTCTTCGCCTCCTCGAACCAGATGGTGGACCGCCTCGGCGAGTGCCTCCTGCGCGCGGGGGTCATCGACCTCGACCAGCTCCGCGAGGCCGAGCGCTGCTACGCGCCCCCGGCGCGCTTCGGGAAGGTGCTCGTCGAGCGGGGGTTCCTGACGCCGCGCGAGCTGTGGAACGGCGTCAAGTACCAGGTGGAGGAGATCGTGCGCTCGCTCCTCCTCTACCGCGCGGGCCGGATCTACTTCTTCGAGGGCGACATCCAGCCCGACAACGTCGTGCGGCTCGCGCTCCCGACCCGGCGGCTCGTCGAAGAGGGGCTCCAGCGCAGCGAGGAGCTGCAGAAGTTCCTGCGCGTCCTCGAGGGCGAGCGCGTGGAGCTCGTGGTGACGCCCAGCGCCGAGCCGCCCGTCGCGCGCAGCGAGCGCGCGCTGCTCGAGGCGCTGCGCGACGAGCGCCGCTTCGCGCCGCTCTGCGAGCGCCTCGGCGTCGAGCCCGAGGCGGCCGCGCGCTCCCTCCAGCTGCTCCGCCTCATGGGGGCCGTGAAGCTCGTGCGCCCGCGCGAGGAGCCGCCGCCGGAGCCCGCGCTCGAGGGCGACGCGGGCGAGAAGGTGCGCGCGCGCGTCGAGCGCCTCGCGAAGCTCCTCGGCGAGCTCGCCGCGCCGATCGTCGCGGTCGAAGGCCCGGGGCCGCTGAGCGAGCGGCTCGGCCGCGCGCTCGACGAGGTCGCCGGGCGCTACCCCGAGCTCCTCGCCGGGATCGCCCTCGGGCCGTCCGCGACGCTCGACCCGGCCCCCCTCATCGAGCGCGCGCTGCGCCTTCCGGTCGAGCGCGAGGCGCAGGTGACCGCGGCGCTCGGCGAGCTCGTCGTCTACCTCGAGTTCGAGCTCAAGAACCACCCGCACGTGCCCGCCGCCGATGCGCTCCTCGAGGCGCTCTCGACGCTCCGCTTCGAGGCGCTGCCGAGCTGAGCGGGGCGCGGGCCCCGCCCGCGCCCACGGCGGATCCGGGCCGGCGCGCGATACTGCGCGCCGTGGACGCAGAGCCCGTGGTCGGCTTCCACCCGGTGCGCGAGGCGCTCCGGGCGCGCCGGCGGCCGCTGCGACGGCTCGCCGTGCGCGCGGCGCTGCGCCATCCGGGGCTCGGGGAGCTGCGGGCGCTCGCGCGCGCGGCGGGCGTGGCCGTGGAGGAGCTCTCCGCCGACGCGCTCGCGCGGCTCGCCCCCGGCGCGCGCACGCAGGGCCTCGTCCTCGAGGCGGGTCCGCTTCCCGCCGTCCCGCTCGAGGCGCTCCTCGCCCTCGGCCCGCGCGGTGGCCGCCGGCTCCTCGCCTTCGACGGGGTGGAGGACCCCCAGAACGTGGGCGCGCTGCTCCGCGCGGCGGACGCGGCCGGCGCGACCGGGGCCCTCCTCACGGAGCGCCACGCGCCGCCGCTCGGCGCGGCGGTCTCCCGGGCGAGCGCCGGAGCCCTCGAGCACCTCCCGGTGGCGCGGGTCGTGAACCTGGCGAGGGCGCTCGGCCAGGCGAAGGGCGCGGGCTTCTGGGTCGTCGCGCTCGACCTCGAGGCCGAGGAGAGCCTGTTCGCCGCGCCGGACGCGCTCTTCCAGGGCGACCTGGTGCTCGTCGTGGGCGCCGAGGACCGCGGGATCCGCCACGGGATCCGGCGCGTCGCCGACCATCGCCTGCGCATCCCGACGCGGGGCCACGTGGCGTCGCTCAACGTGGCGTCGGCGGGGACCCTGGCGCTCTTCGAGGCCGCCCGGCGCGCGCAGCCCCGTGGGGGCGGCGCCGCCGGCGGGTAGAAAGCGCTTGCCGTGCCCGAGGTTGCGCCCTATGCTCGCGCACTCCCCCTCAGGCTGGCGTAGCTCAACGGGTAGAGCGGCGGATTTGTAATCCGCAGGTTAAGGGTTCGAGTCCCCTCGCCAGCTCCTCGGCCTGAGAGGGAACCGGCGTGGCGGCGGCCGGTGGAGGGCGGGACGTCGGCATCGCGGCGCGCGGAAGATTCGTTAACGTTCCGCCCACGCAGCACAGTCGTGAGGTCGCTCCGCGTCGCCGGCACGGGCCGGGGGCGAGGGGCGTGACGCGCTCTCGGGGATGCGAGATCGCGTCGGAGTGTCGGCGGGGGTTCGATCCGTCTCGGCTCGCGGGCGCGTCGCGCCGCTCGGCGGGCACGGACACGAGGAGAGGTACCGAAGCGGCCAAACGGGGCAGACTGTAAATCTGCTGGATCATTCCTTCGGAGGTTCGAATCCTCCCCTCTCCACCACGCGCCCTCATCGTGCGGAGAGGCCGGCGGAAGGCCCCGGCAGAGCAACGCGCGGGAATAGCTCAGCTGGCTAGAGCACGAGCCTTCCAAGCTCGGGGTCGCGGGTTCGAATCCCGTTTCCCGCTCCACCACACGAGATCGGCGCTCACGTAGCTCAGTCGGTAGAGCACGTCCTTGGTAAGGACGAGGTCACCGGTTCGATCCCGGTCGTGAGCTCCACACGGGATCCCGAGATCGAAGGCAAGCGAAGGCAAAGCGAGAGAGGACCATGGCCAAGGAGAAGTTCGAGCGCACGAAGCCGCACGTGAACGTGGGGACGATCGGTCACGTGGACCACGGCAAGACGACGCTGACGGCGGCGATCACGCAGCGGCAGGCGCAGAAGGGTCTGGCGCACTTCGTGCCGTTCGACCAGATCGACAAGGCGCCCGAGGAGCGGGAGCGGGGGATCACGATCGCGACGGCGCACGTGGAGTACCAGACGCCG
>Ga0209172_10001024_pt1 | contig 66475 bp, 66 predicted proteins | sample LarsenN4metaG_FD_184113 | JGI IMG/M metagenome (GOLD analysis project Ga0209172, IMG submission 184113) | Hot spring sediment bacterial and archeal communities from British Columbia, Canada, to study Microbial Dark Matter (Phase II) - Larsen... ...
ATCGCCGTCAAGGAGTCCGTCTTCCCCTTCATCAAGTTCCCCGGCGTCGACGTCGTCCTCGGCCCCGAAATGAAGTCCACCGGCGAGGTCATGGGCCTCGACCGCGACTTCCGCAAGGCCTACCTCAAGGCCCAGCTCGCCGCCGGCGCCTCCCTGCCCGCCTCCGGCAAGGTCTTCATCTCGGTGAAGAACCGCGACAAGCGCGTCGTGATGACGCTCGCCAAGCGGCTCTCCGAGATGGGCTTCGGGCTGGTCGCCACGGCCGGCACGGCGCGCGTGCTCGAGCGCCACGGCATGACGGTGGAGGTCATCCACAAGGTCGGCGACGGCTATCGCCCGAACGTGATCGACCTGATGGAGCGCGGCGAGATCGCGCTGGTCTTCAACACCCCCGAGGACGGCAGGGCGCGCAAGGACTCGGCCGCGATCCGGCGGACCGCGGTGGCGCAGCAGATCCCCTACCACCTGACGGTGGACGGCATCCAGGCGGCGATCGGCGCCATCGAGGCGCTGCTGAAGGAGGAGCTGACCGTGCTGAGCCTGCAGGAGTACCACGCCGGTGCCTGAGGCGCGGCCGGCCGCCGACCGGGTGCTCGTCGCTCTCGACGTCGAGTCGCTGGATGCCGCCACGTCGATGCTCGACCGCCTGGCCGGCGTCGTGACCGGCTGCAAGATCGGCACGCAGCTCTTCACCGCCGCGGGACCGGCCGCCGTGGAGGCCGCGCGCAAGCGCGGCTTCCGCGTCTTCCTGGACCTCAAGTTCCACGACATCCCGAACACGGTGGCGGGCGCCGTGCGCGAGGCGACGCGGCTCGGCGTCTTCATGCTGAACGTCCACGCCGGCGGGGGCCTCGCGATGATGCGGGCCGCCGCGGAGGCGGCGGCCCGGACCGCCGTCGAGATCGGCGCGGCGCGGCCGCTCTGCGTCGGCGTGACCGTGCTGACGAGCCTCGACCGCCGCGCTCTCGACGTGGAGCTCGGCGTGCCGGCGTCGGTGGAGGGCCACGTGCTCCACCTGGCGCGGCTGGCGCGCGAGGCCGGGCTCGACGGCTGCGTCGCCTCGCCTCGCGAGATCGTGCCGCTGCGGGTCAACCTGGGACGCTCGTGGGTGATCGTGACGCCGGGGATCCGCCCCGGGGCGCCGGGCGAGGGCCCGGCCGCCGACGACCAGGTGCGCATCGCCACGCCCCGCGCCGCCCTCGCCGCCGGCGCCGACTACCTGGTGGTCGGCCGCCCCATCACCGCCGCCCCGGACCCCGCCGCCGCCGCGCGCGAGATCCTCGCCGAGCTCGGCTGACGCTCGACGCCGCGACGCCGGCACCCCGAGTCCGGTGCGGCGCTCCGTTTCCGGCCGGGCGCCGATCTCCGATCAGACGCCCCCGTGGGCCTTCGACCAGACGTCCGGGGCCGCCAGGAACTCCCTCACCGCCTTCACCTGGGTCGCGTCGAAGTACCCGCGGGCCTCCGCGACGTCGAGCGTGGTGCGCCAGTCCGTGAGGGCCAGCAGCCGGACGCCCGCCTCGGCCAGGTTCTTCTCCGCGTCGGGATAGACGCCGTAGTAGAACACCGCGAACGCGTTCGCCACCCGCGCGCCGGCGCCCGTGAGCGCGCGGCAGAAGTTCACCTTGCTGCGGGCGTCGGTGGCGAGGTCCTCGACCAGGATGGCGCGCTGCCCCGGCTGCAGGTCGCCCTCGATCTGGGCGCCCCGGCCGAAGCCCTTCGGCTGCTTCCTGACGTACACCATCGGCAGGAAGAAGTAGTCGGCCAGCCACGCGGCGAACGGGATCCCGGCCGTCTCGCCCCCGGCGACGACGTCGATCTGGTCGCGGCCCACCTCGCGCGCGATGACGTCCGCGGCGAGCTGGACGATCGCGCGCCGGGCGACCGGCGGCGTGATGATCTTGCGGCAGTCGACGTACACCGGGCTCTTCCAGCCCGACGTGAACGTGTACGGCTCGGCCAGGTTGCAGTGGACGGCCCCGATGTCGAGCAGGATCTCCGACGCCCGCGCGCGGCGCGCGCTCAGCAGGACGGCCATGGCCCCTCCTCCGTCGTGACGTCGCCCGATGGTACCAGAGCGCGGGTGCCCGGCCCCGGCGGCGTGGGTCATCGCCGGGCGCCGTCGCTCATCGCCGGGCGATGAGCGAGCGCAGGTAGCGCGCGCCGGCCTTGCCCTTGAGCGCCCGGGCCCACAGGTCCTCGATGACGCGGCTGTGGAGCCGCAGCGCCTCCTCCGCCGAGGTGATCATGGCCATGCCGACGCGGATCGACGGGTGGTAACCGAGGCGGAAGGAGCTGATGGCGACGACCGACGTGTCGCGCTGGCGGAGGATGTGGAACCCCGTCATCGGCAGGCTGTCGAGCACGACGCCGATCTGGACGCCCATCGGCTCCCGCTCCATCAGGTCGGCGACGTGCTCCATCTCGCGGCGCGCCATGCGGCGCCTGGCGGCCAGCACGCTGGCCCTCGGGCGCGTGGCCGCCACGAGGCCACCGCTCAGGAACCGCTCGACCTCCGGGGCGGCGATCACGCTGACGACGCCCGGACGCCGCTCGCGGTACGTCTCCTTCCGCCGCTTGAGGATCTCCATGACGGCGTCGATCTCGGCCTCGGCGCGCTTGCGGTCGGGCACGCCGGGCGGGATGCTCTCGACGAGCACGTCGTGGAGCGCCCGGTCGTAGCCCTCGGACGTCAGGAGGTACGCGACGGGGCCGAACAGGACCGAGATCCGGTCGGTCCGCTCCTCGAGCTGGCGGAGGCGCTCGAAGAACGCGACGGCGCTGGCGACGTACTCGACCCCGACCCCGAGCAGCGAGGGCACCGACACGCCCAGCAGCCGCGCCAGGCGGTCGATCGTCTCGATCTTGACGACCTCGCCCTTCTCGAAGCGGTAGACGGCGGCGCGCGACACCCCGAGCTGCGCCGCGATCTCGTCCACCGACAGGCCGGAGGCGAGCCGGTACGCGCGCAGCCGCTCCCCGATCTCCGGGAACCGGGCGTGCTGGGGTCGTCGGCCGTCCAAATTTGCGTCCAGAGTCTCAAGAAATAGCACACCGCTCGAATTCGCGACGGTCCCGAATTCCGTTTGACAAGGTCCGCCCCGGTCCCTCTAATCGTGCCCATCCTCGACCCCTGCCGGAGCGACCCGGTCGCCCGTCGAAAGGAGAGCGCGCGGTGCACGAAGCGCACGTCCATTGCGTGCCGATGGCGTCGCCGTCGGACACGAGCGAGGTGGTGCGGCTGCTGGACGAGGGCCACGTCAGCGCGGCCGACGTGGTGGCGATCATGGCCCAGACCGAGGGCGACGGCTACGCGCGCGGCTTCGCCGCGCAGTCCCTCGAGCTCGTCTTCGCCGAGCGCCTGAAGATGGAGCGCGAGGAGGTGCGCCAGCGCATCCCCATGCTGATGATCGGCGGGACGGCGGGGATCATGTGCCCGCACGTCACGGTGTTCTCGAAGCGTCCGTCCACCGCGGCGCCGTCGGCGCAGAAGCGCCTGGCGCTCGGCGTGAGGTCGTCGCGCGTGCTCCAGCCCGAGGAGTACGGGACCATGGCCCAGGTGCGGCTCGTGGCCGAGACCGTGCGCCAGGCGCTCGTCGACGCGGGCATCGAGGACCCCCGCGACGTCCACTGCGTCGAGGTCAAGTGCCCGGCCATGACGCCGGCGCGCGTCCAGGACGCCCAGCGCCGCGGCAAGGCCGTGGTCAGCACGAACCCCGCCGCCGCGTCGTCGATGGCCAAGGGCGCCTCGGCCCTCGGCGTGGCGCTCGCGCTCGGCGAGGTGGACGCCGCCCGGCTCTCCGACGGCGCCATCTGCCGCGACTGGGACCTCCACTCCCGCGTCGCCTCCACGTCGGCCGGCGGCGAGCAGGTGGCGTGCCGCGTCGTGGTGATCGGCAACTCCACGAGGGCGACGGGAGCCCTCGTCGCCGGCCATGGCGTGATGCAGGACCAGCTCGACGTGGAGGGCGCCTACGAGGCGTTCCGCTCGGCGGGGCTCGCGGTCCGCGACGGCCGGCTCGCCGACGACGACCGGAAGCGGATCGCCGCGATCTTCGTCAACGCGGGCGCCGACTTCGCGCCCGGCGTGCGGGGCCGCCGCCACACGATGCACTCGGACTTCCTCTGGTCGTACTCGGGCTGGCAGGCGAAGGCCGTCGCCCACGCGGTGGTCTCGGCCATCGTCGGCGACACGCTGGTGCTCGCCTCGGCGGGCGCCGAGCACCAGGGCCCGCCCGGCGCCAACCTCGTCTGCGTGATCGCCCGGGCGTGAGGGCGCGCACGATGCACGTCGTCCCGCACCTGAGGCTCACTCACGAGGGCGCCCTGGAGGTGCTCGGGGCCGGCATCGCGAAGGCGCAGGCGATGGGCGTGCCGCAGTGCATCGCGGTCGTCGACGACGGCGGCCACCTGCTCGCGTTCACGCGCATGGACGGCGCCAAGGTCCTCAGCATCGACTCCTCGATCCGGAAGGCGATGACGGCGGCCTCCTCCCGCGCGGCCACCGGCGGCGTGCCGGCCGAGGTCGAGATGAAGCTCGCCGTCGTCACCCGGGGCAAGCTGGTGAACCTCAAGGGCGGCCTCCCCATCGTCGTGAACGGCCACGTGATCGGCGCCGTGGGCGTCGGCTCCGGCACCGGCGAGCAGGACCTCGAGGTCGCGCGCGCCGCCGTCGCCGCGCTCGAGGCCCGAGTCAGCGACGATGATCGGCGCTGAGGTCTGGCGCTCGTTCTACCAGGACTCGGTGGCGCTCATGCGCCTGGCCGAGTCGCTCCGCGCGCTCGACGGCGTCGAGGAGGCGGCGGCGCTGATGGGGACGCCCGCCAACATGGAGATCCTCGCCCAGGCCGGCCTCGCCACCGCGGAGACCGCGACGGCGACGCCGGGCGACCTCGTGCTCGCGGTGCGGGCGACCGGCGAGACCGCCGTGCGCGCGGCGCTGGCCCGCGCCCGCGAGCTGCTCACCGAGCGGCGCCGGGCGCCCGCGGCCGCCGGGCGCCCGGCGCCGCGGACGCTGGACGCCGCGCTCCGCGAGCTGCCCGAGGCGAACGTCGCCATGATCTCGGTCCCCGGCGCCTACGCGGCGCTCGAGGCCAAGCGCGCGCTGCTGCGCGGCCTCCACGTGTTCCTCTTCAGCGACAACGTGCCGCTCGCCGACGAGATCGAGCTCAAGCGCCTGGCCCGCCGCAAGCGGCTGCTGTGCATGGGGCCCGACTGCGGCACCGCGTACCTCGCCGGCGTGCCGCTCGGCTTCGCCAACGTCGTCCCTCGCGGCCGCGTCGGCCTCGTCGCCGCCTCCGGCACCGGGCTCCAGGCCGTCGCCTGCCACCTGGCCGCGCTCGGCGAGGGCGTCTCGCACGGCATCGGCGTCGGCGGCCGCGATCTCTCCGCCGAGGTGGGCGGCGCGATGACGACGCTCGCGCTCGAGGCCCTCGGCGCCGATTCCTCCACCAGCCTCGTCGTGGTCATCAGCAAGCCGCCCGCGCCCGAGGCGCTGCCGGCGCTCGAGGACGCGGTCACGAGGGTCGGCAAGCCGGTCGTCGTCTGCTGCCTGGGCGCGGCGGCGCCGCCGGGAACGCACGCGCGCTGGGTCGGCACGCTGGCCGATGCGGCGCCCGCCGCCGTCGCCGGTCTCCGGGGCGAGACGTGGACGCCGCGGCCCTTCGGCGACGCCGCCGCCGTGCGGGCGCGTCTCGCCGCTCACGCCGCCGGGGCGCGCGGGCGGAGCGTCCTCGGGCTCTACACGGGCGGCACGCTGGCTCACGAGGCGACGCTGCTGCTCGAGCCGCTCCTCGGCCGCGCCGTCCACGGGCCCGGCGCCGGCGGTGACGCCGCGCCGAGGATCATCGACCTGGGCGACGACGAGTTCACGCGGGGACGGCCGCACCCGATGATCGATCCCGGCGCGCGCGCCGCCCGCGTGCGCGAGGCGGGACGCGACCGCGAGGTCGGCGTGCTCCTGCTCGATCTCGTGCTGGGGCGCGCGGCCCATCCCGATCCGGCGGGCCCCCTCGCCGCCGCGGTCGCCGAGGCGCGCCGCGCCGCGCACGCCGATGGCCGATCGCTCGTCGCCGTCGCCTCCGTCGTCGGCACCGCCGCCGACCCCCAGGGGCTCGACGGCCAGGTGAAGACGCTGCTCGCCGCCGGCATCGAGGTGCTGCCGACCAACGCGGAGGCCGCGCGGTTCGCCGCCGCCGTCGCCCGCCCGGACCTCGCCCCTCGCATCCTCGGGGACCGCCCGTGAGCCTCGACCGCGGCCTCGGCGGCCCGCTCCGCGTGATCAACCTGGGCCTCCAGGTCTTCGCCGACGACCTGCGCGCGGCCGGCGTCCCCGTCGTGCAGGTGGACTGGCGGCCGCCGGCGGGCGGCGACCCCGCGCTCGTCGCGCTGCTCGCCCGGCTCGAGGACGACGAGGACTGACGCGTGGGCATCAGGGAGGCGAACGCCGAGGCCCTGCGCCGCATCGTCGACGCCGAGCCGGTCCTCGTCGACTGCATCCCCGCCGCGGACGCGCTCGGGCTCGAGCCGCGCGTCGTCCTCCACGCCGGGCCGCCCATCGCCTGGGAGGCGATGTGCCCGACGCTCCAGGCGGCGGTGATCGGGGCCCTCCGCCACGAGCGCTGGGCGGCGAGCGCAGAGGACGCCGCCCGCGCGGCCGCCGGCGGCGACATCCGCTTCGAGCCGTGCCACCACCGGGGCGCCGTCGGGCCGATGACCGGGATGATCACGCGCTCGATGCCGGTCCTCGTCGTCGAGAACCGCGCGGCGGGCAACCGCGCGCACGCCACGATCAACGAGGGCCTCGGCAAGGTGCTGCGCTTCGGCGCCAGCGACGCGAGCGTGCTCGCCCGGCTGGCGTGGCTCCAGCAGGAGGCGGGACCGCTGCTGGGCCGCGCGCTGCGCGCCTCCGGCGGGATCGCGCTCCGGCCGCTGATGGCCCAGGCGCTCACGATGGGCGACGAGATGCACCAGCGGAACGTCGCCGCCTCCTCGCTGCTGCTGCGCGCGCTGCTGCCGTCGCTGGTGCGCGCCGGCTCGGGCGAGGCGCTCGCGCGCGTCGTCGAGTTCATCGCCGGCAACGACCAGTTCTTCCTGAACGTCGCCATGGCCGTCGGCAAGGCGGCGACGGATCCCGCCGCCGGCGTCGCCGGCTCCACCCTGGTGACGACCATGGCCCGCAACGGCACGGAGTTCGGCATCCGCGTCGCGGGCTGCGGCGACCGCTGGTTCACGGCGCCGGTCAACACGCCGGCGGGCCTCTACTTCCCCGGCTTCTCCGCGGCCGACGCCAACCCCGACATGGGCGACTCCGCCATCGTGGAGACGATCGGCCTGGGCGGCATGGCGATGGCGGCCTCGCCGGCGGCGGCGCGCTTCGTGGGCGCCGGCGGTCTCGAGGAGGCGCTGGCGGTGACCGAGGAGATGCGCGAGATCGCCGCCGGCGAGCACCCGCACTTCCGGATCGTCACGCAGCGCGACCGCGGCGCGCCGGTCGGCATCGACGTGCGGCGCGTCGTGACGACGCTCGTGACCCCGGTCATCAACACCGGCATCGCCGGGCGGACGCCGGGGACGGGCCAGGTCGGCGCCGGCACCGTGCGCGCCCCGATCGCCTGCTTCACGGCGGCGCTCGAGGCGCTCGCGACGGCGCGCCAGTCGGCGGGCCAGGGAGTCGCGCGGTGAGCCTGATCGCCGTCGCCATCGGGGGCAACGCGCTCACGACCAAGGAGGGCACCGGCGCGCCGTCGGAGTGGTTCGAGGCGCTGGCGCGCTCGCTGCCGCCGCTCGTCGACGTCGTCGCCGCCGGCCACGGCCTGGTCCTCACCCACGGCAACGGGCCGCAGGTGGGCGAGGAGCTCCTCCGGATGGAGATCGCCAAGCCCGTGATGCCGGCGCTGTCGCTCGACCTCTGCGTCGCCGAGACCGAGGGCAGCCTCGGCTACGCGATCCAGCAGGTGCTGGGCAACCTCCTGAGGGAGCGCGGCCTCGGCCGCCCCGTGGCGGCGGTCGTCACGCAGGTCGTCGTGCGCGCGGACGACCCGTCGTTCACCGCGCCGACCAAGCCGATCGGCTCTTTCTACACGAAGGCCCAGGCGCAGCGCATGGCGCGCGACCACGGGTGGTCGATCGTGGAGGACGCCGGCCGCGGCTACCGGCGCGTCGTGCCCTCGCCGCTGCCGGTGCGCGTCGTGGAGGCGCCCGTGATCCGGGCGCTCGTCGACGCCGGCGTGATCCCGATCGCCGTCGGCGGCGGCGGCATCCCGGTGGTGGAGGACGGCGGCGGGCTGCGCGGCGTCGAGGCGGTGATCGAGAAGGACCGCGCCACCGCCGTGCTGGCCCGCGACCTCGGCGCCGACCGGACCTTCTTCCTCACGGGCATCGACCGCGTGGCGACCGCGTTCGGCACGCCGGCGCAGCGCTTCCTGGACCGGCTCACCGCGCGCGAGGCCCGGCGCCTCCTCGCCGCCGGCGAGTTCCCGCCCGGCAGCATGGGGCCGAAGGTCGAGGCGGCGGTGGATTTCGTGGAGCACGGCGGGCGCGAGGCGGTCATCACGTCGCTCGAGCGCATCGGCGGCGCGATGGAGGGAGACGCCGGCACCCGCATCGTCGCCGACGGAGGAGCGTGAGCATGCTGACGGTGAGCCGGAACCACAGGGTGACGCAGCTGGCGCCCGACATGGCGCCGGTCGCGGGCGTCGAGCCGGGGGAGACGTTCCGGGTGGAGACGGCGTGGCCGCGCGGCATCGGCATGCGCTCGCTGGCCGATCCGCGCCCGCCGCGCCGCCTGGCGATCACCGGCCCCATCGCCGTGCGCGGCGCGCACCCCGGCGACGCCCTCCGCGTCACGATCCACGACATCGCGCTGCCCTCGTGGGGCAAGGTCTGGACGGCGCCGTGGCTCGGCGTGCTGAAGGACGCCGAGCTGTACGAGCGCCGGCTCGACATCGCCGGCGGCCGCGTCGACTTCGCCCCCGGGCTCTCGCTGCCCGTGCGGCCGATGGTCGGCTTCGTCGGGGTCGCGCCGGGCAGCGGCAGCGTCGAGTGCCTGGCCCCCGGCGAGCACGGCGGCAACATGGACTGCCTGACGATCGGGGCCGGCGCCACCGTGGTCCTGCCCGTGCGGGTGGACGACGCGCTGCTCGCCATCGGCGACGTGCACGCCACGATGGGCGAGGGCGAGGTCATCGGCATCTCGCTGGAGGTCGGCGCCGAGGTGACGGCGGCGGTCGAGGTGGCGCGCGGCGCGGCGCCGCCCTGCCCGATGGTGGAGACCGCCGCGCACGTCGCCGTGCTGATCACCGAGCCGGAGTTCGCGGCGGCGAGCGAGCGGGCCGTGCGCACGATGGCCGAGCTGCTCGCGGCCCGGCGGCGCCTGGCCTTCGCCGACGCGTACGCGCTCGTCGGCCTCGCCGGCGACCTGCGCATCTGCCAGAACATCAATCCGTTCGGGCTGACGCTGCGGCTCGAGGTGTCCCGCGAGGTCTGGGGCGCGGCCTGAGGCGGGGACGAGGAGGACGACGATGGTGAGGCGGGGGACCGGATGGTGGCGGGGCGCCGTGGCGACGGCGGCGGTCGTGGTCGCGCTGGGCGCGACCGCGGCCTGGTCGCAGGCGAAGGTGACGAAGGTCGCGATGCTCTTCATCGGGCCCATCAACGACGGCGGATGGAACACCGCCAACTACGAGGGGCTCATGCAGGCCAGGGAGGCCAGCAAGCTCGAGACGGTCTTCTCGGAGGCGGTCCACCTGCCCGACGTGGAGTCGACGGCGCGCGACTTCGCCGCCCGCGGCTACCAGCTGGTGCTCGGCAACTCGTTCGCGTTCGGCGACGGCATCAACCGCGCGGCCGCCGCCTACCCGAGCACGAAGTTCGCGGTCCTCACGGGGATCGCGAAGACCGCGCCGAACGTCTCGTCGTACTTCCCGCTGATCAACGAGGCGGGCTTCCTGGCCGGCGCGCTCGCCGGGATGATGACGAAGACCGGCAAGATCGGCGCCATCGGCGCGCAGGAGATCCCGACGCTCGTCTTCCAGATCGAGGCGTACAAGCTGGGCGCGAAGCACACCCGGCCAGACGTCCGCATCTTCGACGTGTACACGGGCTCGTACTCCGACGTCGCCAAGGGCAAGGAGGCCGCGCTGGCGCAGATCAACCAGGGCGCCGACGTGATCCTGCACGTGGCCAACGAGACCGGCCGCGGCGTCATCCAGGCGTGCCAGGAGCGGAAGGTCTTCTGCATCGGCTCCGGCAGCGACCAGCACCGCCTCGCGCCCGACGTCGTGCTGACCAGCCTCATGTACAACCAGGGCGAGCTGATCAAGATGGCGATCGCCGACATCGAGAAGGGCACGTTCGGCAACAACGTCATCAAGCTCGGCCTCGCCCAGAACGCCGTCCGCATCGCGCCGTTCCACGACCTCGAGGCGAAGGTCCCGGCGGAGGTGCGGAAGCGTCTGGACCAGATCCGCGAGGACATCATCAGCGGCAGGATCAAGGTGCCCGAGGTGAACAAGCGCACGTCGTAACCGGGGCCCGCGCCCGCAGGAGGGGACCATGCGTCGCCATCGCTTCGCCATGCCCGCGGTCGTCGCCGCGCTCGCCGCCGCGCTGCTCGCCGCCGTCGCCGCCGACACGGCGGCCCAGGGCCCCCAGCGCCGGCCCAAGGCGGCGCTCCTGCTGAGCCAGGGCATCAACGACGCCGGCTTCGGGGCCGCCGGCTACCTCGGGCTCCAGGCGCTCCGCGAGCGCCTCGGCTACGAGACGACCCTGGTCGAGAACCTCGCCACGCCGGACCAGGAGGCGGCCGCGCGCGACTTCGCCAGCCGCGGCTTCGACGTCGTCTTCGGCCACGGGTTCGAGTTCCAGGACCCGTTCCTCCGGATCGCGAAGGACTACCCGAAGGCGCGCTTCGTGGTCGTCAAGGGCGCGCCCCGGCCCACGGTCCCCGACAACCTCCTGATCGTCGACATCAAGGAGCACGAGCCCGGCTACATCCTCGGCGTGCTCGCCGCCCACCTGACGAAGACCAACAAGGTCGGCGCCATCGCCGGCTTCGACTACGGCACGATCATCCGCATCATGGAGGCGTTCAAGCAGGGCGCCCGCTCGGTCAGGCCCGATCTCAGGATCTTCGTCTCCTACGCGGGGACCTGGGTCGACCCGGCCAAGGGCAAGGAGACGGCGCTGGCGCAGATCGGGCAGGGCGCCGACCTCGTCTTCGCCCACGCGTCGGTGACGAGCCTCGGCGTCTTCGAGGCCGCGCGCGAGCGCGGCGTGCTCGCCTTCGGCTCCGTCCTCGACCAGAACGCGGTGGCGCCCAGGACGGTGGTCGCGGGCTCGCTCTACGACTTCCCGCGCATGTTCGTCGACATCGGCGGCCAGGTGAAGGCCGGCGCGCTGAGGGGCGGCTCGGTGAGCTACGGGATGGCGGAGGGCGTGCTCGACATCACGCCGCTGCACGGCGCGGCCGCCGACCTGCCGCCGGCCGCGAAGGCGCAGGTGGAGAGGCTGCGGGCCGACATCAAGGCGGGCCGCATGACCGTCCAGGAGATCCGGAAGAAGAGTGAGTAGCGGCGCCGGTCCCGCGCCCGGCCAGGTCGCCCTGCGCGGGGTGACCAAGCGGTTCGGCGCCGTCGTCGCCAACGACGGCGTCGACTTCGCGCTCGCCCCGGGCGAGATCCACGCGCTGCTGGGCGAGAACGGGGCCGGCAAGTCGACCCTGATGAACGTGCTGTACGGGCTCTACCAGCCCGACGCGGGGACCGTCGAGGTCGACGGCCGGCCCGTCCGCTTCGCCTCGCCGCGCGACGCCATCGCCCACGGCATCGGGATGGTGCACCAGCACTTCATGCTGGTGCCCGCGCTCACCGTGCTCGAGAACGTCGTCCTCGGCCTGCCCTCGCCGCGGGAGCCGCTGCTCGATCTCCGGACGGCGCGGCGCGACGTCTTCGCCACCGCGCGCGCCCACGGGCTCGCCGTCGACCTCGACGTGCCCGTCGCCCAGCTCCCCGTCGGCGTCCAGCAGCGGGTGGAGATCCTCAAGACGCTCTTCCGCGGCGCCCGCACGCTCGTGCTCGACGAGCCCACCGCCGTGCTGACGCCGCAGGAGGTCGAGGAGTTCTTCGGCGTGCTGCGGCGCCTCCGGGAGGCCGGGCACAGCATCGTCTTCATCACCCACAAGCTCCACGAGGTGCGCGCGCTGTGCGACCGCGTCACCGTCCTGCGCGGCGGGCGGGTCGTGGCCGCCGCGCTCGACGCGCGGACGGTCGCCCCGGACGAGCTGGCGCGGCTCATGGTGGGCCGGGAGCTGCACGAGCGGCTCGAGCGGGCGCCCGCCCGCCCCGGCGCCGCCGCGCTCGAGATCGAGGGCGTCGAGTGCCTGAACGCGCGCCGGCTCGCCGCGCTCCGGGGCGTGAGCCTCACGGTGCGCGGCGGCGAGATCGTCGGCGTGGCGGGCGTGGACGGCAACGGCCAGTCGGAGCTGGCGGAGGTCGTCGCCGGCCTGCGCCGTCCCTCGGCGGGCCGGGTGCGCATCGGCGGCCGCGACTGCACGGGCGCGTCGCCCCGCGCCTGCATCGACGCGGGCCTGGGGCACATCCCGCAGGACCGGCAGCGCACGGGGCTCGTACTGGACCTGTCGGTCCTCGAGAACCTGATCCTTCAGTCCCACGCCGCGCCGCCGTACGCGCGGCGCGGCGCCCTCGACCGCGCCGCCGTCGCGCGCCACGGCGCGGAGCAGATCCGGCGCTTCGACATCCGCGTGGCCTCGCCCGGGAGTCTCGTGCGGACGATGTCCGGCGGCAACCAGCAGAAGGTCATCCTCGCGCGCGAGTTCGACCGGCGCCCGGCGGTGCTGCTCGCCGTGCAGCCGACGCGCGGCCTCGACATCGGCGCCACGCGCTTCGTCCACGAGCAGCTCCTGGCCGCCCGCGCCGCCGGCTGCGCGGTGCTGCTGGTCTCGACCGAGCTCGACGAGATCCTCGCGCTCTCGGACCGGGTGGCGGTGATGTTCGAGGGGCGCATCGTCGGCGTCCTCGACGCCGCGGCGGCCGCGCGCGAGCGCGTCGGCCTCATGATGGCCGGCCACGGGTCGCCCGCGGCGGGACCGCCGGCGTGACGGAGGGCGCCACGGCCATCGCCCCCACGCGGCGCGCCGAGGCCGCGCGCGTCGCCGTCCAGGCGGCCGCGGCGACCCTCGCCGCGCTCGCGATCGGCGCCCTGCTGGTGCTGCTCGCGGGCGCCAACCCGCTCACCGGCTACCTGGCGCTGGTCATGGGCGCCTTCGGCAGCGTCAACAGCGTGGCCGAGGTCGTGGTCAAGACGACGCCGCTGCTGCTGGCCGGCCTCGGCATCGCGCTGGCGTTCAGGGCGGGCTACTGGAACATCGGCGCCGAGGGCCAGCTCTACATGGGCGCGCTCGCCGCGACGTGGGTGGGGCTGAACGCCGGGGCCTGGCCCGCCGCCGTCGCGCTGCCGGCCGCCGTCGCCGCCGGGTTCGCCGGCGGCGCGCTCTGGGGCCTGGTGCCGGGGCTGCTGCGGGCGCGCCTCGGCGTCTCCGAGATCATTAACACGATCATGTTCAACTACATCGCGATCTACCTCGTGAGCTGGCTCGTCACCGGCCCGCTCAAGGAGGAGGGCGGCTTCCTGCCGCAGACGGACCTCATCGCCGACCCGGCGGTGCTGCCGCGGCTGCTGCCGCCGACGCGGCTCCACGCCGGCGTGCTGCTCGCGGTCGCCGCCGCCGCCGCCCTCTACTGGCTGATGGTGCGCTCGACGCTCGGCTTCCGCGTCCGCGTCGTCGGCGGCAATCCCGAGGCCGCGCGCTACGCGGGCATCTCGGTGAACGGCACCTGGGTGCTGGTCGCCGCGGTGAGCGGCGGGCTCGCGGGCCTGGCCGGCATGAGCGAGATCTCCGGCGTCCACCAGCGGCTGCTCGAGGACGTCTCGGCCGGCTACGGCTACACGGCGATCGTGGTCGCGCTCCTCGGCTGGCTCCACCCCCTCGGGGTCGTCGTCGCCGCCGTGCTGTTCGCGGCGCTGCGGGTGGGGGCCGACGCCATGCAGCGCGCGCTCGGGATCCCCGTCGCGCTGGTCTACATCATCCAGGCGCTCGTGGTGCTCTTCGTCCTGGCCCGCGGCGCCTTCGGCGGGCTGGGGCTGCGCCGCCGCCGGGGGGGCGCGGGGTAGATCGCGTGGACACGCTGGTCGACGTCGTCTTCTGGGTGGGCCTGCTCGCCGCCACGCTGCGGCTCGCGACCCCGATCCTCCTCGCCGCGCTCGGCGAGGTGCTGGCCGAGCGCGCGGGCGTCCTCAACATCGGCCTCGAAGGCATGATGCTGATGGGCGCTCTCGGCGGCTTCCTCGGCTCCCGCGCCACCGGCAGCCCGTGGGCCGGCGTCGCCTGCGGCGTCCTCGCGGGGATGGCGCTCGCGCTGCTCTTCTCCGCGCTCACCGTCACGCTCGCGGTGGACCAGGTCGTCTGCGGCATCACGGTGAACCTCCTGGCGCTCGGCGTGACCGGCTTCGTCCACCGCGCGATCTACGGCGTGCGCAGCCTCGTGCCGAGCGCCACCGCGCTCGGCGAGTGGCACGTGCCCCTGCTGAGCGACGTCCCGTTCTTCGGGCCGGTGCTCTTCCGCCAGAACGCGCTCGTCTACGTCGCCCTGCTGCTCGTCGCGGTGTGCGCGGTCGTGCTCTACCGGACGACGTGGGGACTCAGGATCCGCGCCGTCGGCGAGTACCCGCGGGCGGCCGACTCCGTCGGCGTCGACGTGCTCCGCGTGCGCCACGCCGCCCTCCTCGCGTGCGGAGCGCTGGCCGGCATGGGCGGCGCGTTCCTGTCGCTGGGCCAGCTCAACATGTTCGTCGAGGGCATGACGGCGGGGCGGGGGTTCATCGCGCTCGCGGTCGTGATCTTCGCCCGCTGGCACCCGGTCGGCGTGCTCGGCGCGTCGCTCCTCTTCGGCCTGGCCGAGGCGCTCCAGCTCAGGCTCCAGGCGCTGGGATTCCAGATCCCGTTCCAGTTCCTCGTGATGCTGCCGTACGTGCTGACCGTCGTCGCGCTGGTGAGCGTCGTGGGCCGCTCCGTGCAGCCGGCGGCGCTGACGCTGCCCTACGTGAAGGAGTCACGGTGAGCCGCAGCATCCGGGCGGCCAACCGGGAGGCGCTCGAGCGCCTGCTGCGCGCGCGGCCCGCGTGGACCGGCGTGCTGCCGGCGGCCGAGGCGCTGGGGCTGCGCGGCCGGGCGCTGCTCCACGCCGGGCCGCCGATCGCCTGGGAGCGCATGTGCGAGCCGATGCGCGGGGCGATCGTCGCCCTCGTCCTGCTCGAGGGCTGGGCCCGCGACGTCGACGAGGCGCTGGCGCTCGCCGGCTCAGGCGAGATCGCGCTGGCGCCCTGTCACTCGCGCGGCGCCGTGGGGCCGATGACCGGAGTCATCTCGCCGAGCCTCCCGGTCGTCGTCGTCGACGACCCGGTGCACGGCACCCGGGCCTGCTCCTACATCGGCGAGGGGTCCGGCCCCCAGGCGAAGTTCGGGGCTCACGCGCCCGAGGTGCTCGAGCGCCTGCGCTTCATCCGCGACGTCGTGGGGCCGGCGCTCCACCGCGCCGTCGAGGCGGAAGGGCCGCTCGACCTGGTGAACCTGATGGCCCAGGCCCTCGCCATGGGCGACGAGATGCACATGCGGAACGCCGCGGCCACCGCGCTGCTGGTGAGGGCCATCGCGGCGCCGCTGGCCCGCGCGCTGCCCGAGCCGTCGCGCCTCGAGGCCGTGCTCCGCTTCATGACCCGCGACAACGACCAGCTGTTCCTCACCTGGGCGATGTGCGCCGCCAAGACCGGGGCCCTCGCGATGGAGGGCGCCGCCGGATCGAGCCTCGTCACCGTGATGGCGCGCAACGGCGTGGAGTTCGGGATCCGCGTGGCCGGGCTGGGCGACGCCTGGTTCACCGCTCCGGCGCCGCTCGTCTCCGGCGCCTTCTTCCCCGGCTTCACGGAGGCCGACGCGAACCCCGACATCGGCGACTCCGCGATCATGGAGACGTACGGGCTCGGCGGCATGGCGATGGCGGCGTCGCCCGCCGTGCTGCGGATCGTCGGCGGCCAGTCGTTCGCCGAGGCCGTGGCGACCACGCAGCGGATGGCGGAGATCACGGTCGGCCGCAACCCGAACTTCGGCATCGGCGCGCTGGACGGCGAGGGCTCGCCCACCGGGATCGACGTCCGCCGGGTCGTCGAGACCGGCCACGTCCCGGCGATCAACACGGCGATCACCCACCGCCGGTTCGGCGTCGGCCGCATGATCGGCGCCGGCATCGCCACGCCGCCCCTCCAGCCCTTCGTCGACGCCCTCGTCGCCTTGGGCCGCGCCCAGGGCGCGGCGGCGGCGACCGCCGTCACGCCCCGGTAGCCGCCCCGTTTCCCCGGACCGCCCCGGACGCGAGGACGCGCAGCGCGCCGTCCACCTCCGCGGCGCCGCGGCCGTCGAGGATCGCGGCGCCGAAGCGGACCGCCTCGTAGGCCTCCGTCACCCGCGCGAGCGGCCCGCCGAGCGCCGGCGCCGTCTGCGCCACGCGCCGGGCGAACTCCCGCGCGGTCTCCTCGGGGGCCGGGCGCAGGCCGCGGCGGGCCAGCGCGCGCAGCGCGCGCCGGTAGAACCTCGGAACGGGCGGCGCGCCGGCCCGCGTCAGCGGCCCGATCCGCCGCCACGCGAGCCACCCGAAGACGCCGGCGACCACCGCCATCGCGGGCAGCACGAGCCCCGATGCCGGGATCCACGAGAGCCCCGGCAGCCGCCACGGCGACGACGTGAGCGCCGCGCGCCCGATCGCCGCGGCGACCTGCACCTGGTCCTGCCGGCTCCAGCTCACGATGTAGCGGTACCAGCGCACCCGGAGGGCGTCGAGCCAGAGGCTCACGCGGGCCGAGCCGCCGCCGGCGTCGGGCGGCTCGCGCGGCGACGGATCGAGCGTGATCCACCCGCGCCCGTCGACGTGCGCCTCGACCCACGAGTGGGCGTCGCCCATCCGCACCAGGAAGTAGCCGCCGTACGGGTTCCACTCGCCGCGCTGGAAGCCGTTCACCATGCGCGCCGGGATCCCGAGCGTGCGCAGCATGACGACGAGTGCCGCCGCGAAGTACTCGCAGTTGCCGGCCCGCCGCACGAAGACGAACTCCTCCAGCGGGTCGAGCGCCGTGGCGCGCTCGAGCGTGAGCGTGTAACGGAAGGGCGGCCGCGACAGGTACCGGACGAGCGCCGCGGCGGCGGCGGCGTCGGTCCCCGCCTCGCCCGCCACCTGCTGCGCCAGCGCGGCGAACCGGGGCGAGAGCGGCGGCAGCTGCAGGTACCGGCTCCGCTCGCCCCCGCCGAGCGGCCCCCCCCACGGCTCGGCGCCGACGTGCGACTCGACGGTGTACTGGAGCCGCGCCGACGGCACGGGGACCGCGATCGCGCCGCTGTCGTCGACCAACGCGGACACGGAGCGGAACCAGGCGCGCACGGCGTGCGGGGCCGCGAAGACGGCGTCGGTGCCGATGGGCTCGAGGAACACCGCCTGCCTCAGCGGCACGCCGCCCTCCCGCGGCTCCGGCCAGACCTCGAAGGCGCCGGTCGTCGGCCGCCGGAACGCCACGCGGCGCGGGCGCTCGGTGGTCCAGGCGCGGCCGTCGAACCGCTCGAGCGTGATGCCGCGCCAGCGGAGGTGGGCGAACGCCTCCGCCGGCGGCGGGCCGCCGCCGACCTCCACGCGCATCGCGACGGTGTCGTCGGTCTCGAGCTCGCCGATCGCGCCCAGCTCCACGCGGTCGGTGAAGCCGATCAGCATGCGCCGGAGCGGCTGCCGCAGCGCCAGCGTCGCCTCGCCGACGCGGGGGATGACGAAGAACAGCGCGAGCGTGACGAGGAGCGAGGCGGCGGACGCCGCCAGCCCCAGCGCGACGAAGCCGCGCCCGGCTCCCGGCGCGCGCGCCACGCCCGTCTCGCCGCCGGCCCGCTCCGCCTCGGCGAGGTCCTGGGCGAGGATCAGCATCGCCACGCCGGCGGCGACGAAGGCGACGAACACGAACAGGAAGCCGAGGCTGAAGGTCACCGCGGTCGACGCGACCAGCATGAAGAACGCGAGCAGCCCGGCGTCGCGGAGGGCCCGCGGCGTGCGGGCCGTGAACAGGCGCAGCAGCACGAGCAGCACGAGCAGCCGGACGAACCCGTCGAAGGCGCTCTCCGCGAAGTAGAGGAGGTCGAGTCCCGCCACCAGCGCGATGGCGATGACCAGCGCGCGCAGCAGTCCCGGCGTCTCCTGGCGGCGGTCGCGGAGCCACCAGCCCAGCAGCAGCGCGGCGCCGAAGAGGCCGATGCCGACGGCGCCCACGAGCCCGCCGAGGTGAAGCGCCGCGACGCCGGCGGCGACGGTGAGGTAGACGGCCAGGCGGAGAGCCGCGAGCGCCGGCATCGCTCAGTCGAGGTCGACGACGACGTCGCGCGCGCGCGCCGGCTCGGGCGTCGCGGCGGCGGCGGGCCTGCCCGGCTCGTAGAGCGCCAGGGCCTCGAGGATGAGCCGCGCGTGGTCGCGGCCGCGCCCGGGCGGCACGGCGACCCCGGGACCGGCCAGCGAGACCGCCGCGCCCCGGCCGATGAAGTGCAGCGTCAGCGCCACCGCCTCGCCGAGCGCGCGCTCGAGGCGGTCGGCGCCCGGCGTCCCCGTCCCGCGCAGCACGATCCGGACGTCGGCGGTCGCGCCGGCCTCCATCTCGCGCACCGTGACGACGCCGGTCCGCGCGCTGACGCGCCAGTGGATCAGGCGCGGGTCGTCGCCGTCCCGGTAGGGGCGGAGGTCGTGCAGCTCCTGGCCGCGTCCGCGCCGCCGTCGCGTCTCCACCGTGTCGCCCGTCGACGAGACCGACAGCCGCCCGGCCGCCGACGTCACGGGCGCGGGGTAGACCACGACGTCGCGCGGATCCTGGGCGCGGCCGGACTTCACGAAGAGCCCGAACGGGAAGCGGGTCGTGACCTTGAGGCCGGGCAGGCGGTGGCGACCGCGCCGCGGGAACTCGTGCTCCCAGGCGAGCACGCGGTCGCCCCCGGGCGGCAACCAGCGCACCGGGATCACGCGCGAGCCGTCGGCGGTCTCGAGCACGAGCGAGCGGGCGGGAAGCCGCTTGTCGTTGACGACGGTCGCGCCCACCGTCGCGGGGCGGCCCGCGAACACCTCGTCGGGGACGAGCGACGTGATCCGCACGCCCCGGATCGTCTGCTCGGAGAGCACGCCGGACACGAAGATCAGCGCCAGCAGCAGCGACACGAGCAGGTACAGGAGGTTGTTGCCGCTGTTCACGGCCGTCACGCCGAGGCCGATGGTCACGAACAGGCACCACCATCCCTCGCGCGTCGGTGAGATCGTCCGGCGTGGGCTGAAGACGGCCGGAGGCCAGCCGGGACGCATCAGCGCGGGACGGGGATCTCCTGGAGGACGGCCCGGATCGCGGCTTCCCCGTCCACGCCTCCGGGCCTCGGGATGACGCGATGACCGAGCGCCGGCGCCGCCAGGCGCTTGACGTCGTCCGGGATGACCCACTCCCGGCCGTCCGCGAGCGCGGCGGCCTGGGCGGCCCGCAGCAGGGCCTGCGAGCCGCGGGGACTGACGCCCAGGCTCAGGAGCGGCGACGTGCGGGTCGCGGTCACCAGCGCCATCAGGTAGTCGAGGACCGAGTCGTCGACGCGGACCTGCTCGGTCTCTTCCTGGAGGGCGAGGACCTCGGGCTCGTCGAGCACGGCCGGAAGCGTCTCCGGCGGCGCGGACGCGCCGCGCAGGATCGCCTTCTCGTCCTCGAGCGCCGGATAGCCCATCCGGATGCGGAGGAGGAAGCGATCGAGCTGGGACTCGGGCAGCGGGTAGGTGCCCTCGTACTCCCGCGGGTTCTGGGTCGCGAGGACGATGAACGGACGGGGGAGCCGGTGCGTGGCGTGGTCGATGGAGACCTGCGCCTCGTTCATGGCCTCGAGGAGGCTCGACTGGGTCTTCGGGGTCGTCCGGTTGATCTCGTCGGCCAGCACGACGTTGGCGAACAGCGGCCCGGGCTTGAAGACGAACTCGCCGCGGTCGGGCTGCCAGACGGTGACCCCGATCACGTCGGCCGGCAGCATGTCCGACGTGAACTGGATCCGCTGGAAGCGCCCGCCGATGGCCCGGGCGAGGGCGGCGGCCAGCGTGGTCTTGCCGACGCCGGGAGCGTCCTCGATCAGGAGGTGGCCCCGGGCCAGGAGCGCCACGACGGCGAGCCGGACGACCTCCGGCTTGCCGATGATCGCGCGGGTGATGGCGCCTTCCAGCCGGGACAGCCTCTCGCGGGAATCGCTCACTGATCCATCTAATACCAGCGGGCGGGTGGCGACAAGTTCGGGGGGCGAGGCGGCCGGCGTGCCTGGTTGACATCGGCTGCCGCGCGCCCATAGAGTGCCGCCGGGAGCCATGGTCATCAGGCGTCCGGTCCCGCGCATCCTCGTCGCCGGCTTGCTGGCGCTGCTGCTCCTCGCCTGCGCCCAGCAGGCCGGAGCGACGCTCGGGATCCTGTGGCGCGCCATCGTGCTGTCGTGGGACAGCCCCGCGACCCAGCTCCAGGACGAGGCGGCCTCACAGGGCGTCGCCTGCGCCGACGGCGCCCGCCAGGCGCGCGAGATTGCCCTCCTGGCGCTGCCGCCGCGGCGGGTCCCGGTCGCGCCGGAGGTCGCGCCGGGCGACCTGCTCTGGGCCGACGCCTCCGCCACACGCTCGCCTCCCGCTCCCGTCCTCCCCGCTTCCTGAACCGCCGTACCGCGCCGACGGCCGGTCTCTCGCCGGACGCCGTCGTCGATCCCCGCGGCGAGCCCTCGCCGGCGTCGTCGGGTACGGCGTCCCGAGTCTCCGATCCACGGGAGGACGATAAATGCTGACCGGCGTGCCTCAGATCGTCGTGGGGATCCTGCTGATCCTCGCCTTCGCGGCCTACATCGTCTATCCGGGGCTGGTCGAGCGCCGTCGCGAGCGCCGCGGCAGCGCGCAGGAGGGCTCCCGATGACCGGCTCGCCGGTGCCCGCGATGGACCTGTGGGCCCAGGTGGGGCTGTGGGGCTTCATGGGGCTGATGGTCGTCGCGATCTTCGTGTACCACGCGGTGATGGCTCGCTCGGCCGGCAGGCGCAGGGCCCTCCGCGGCGGGCGCGAGTCCGCCGACGAGGCGACCGCGTCCCGGACCCGGCCGCGCGCGGACCGCGCGGGCGCGGTCGCCGGCCGGGACGCCGACCGCCGCTGATCCGCCTCGCGGAAGACGGTGACGGCGCGACGCCGGCGCCCGGCGGGCGGAAGCCCCGGGAGCGCCGTATGGCGAGACGTGTCGCCGTTGCGAAGCGCAGGGTGGGGCGAGCGCGCCGCCGGGCACCGGGCTGCCCTCGCGCGAGCCCCACCCGAGCGCAGGTCGGCGTACCGGCGAGCCGTCCTCGGCGCGACCGGGGCTGCCGCCGCCGGGCGCACGCGTCAATCAATTCCGCGAGACTCGTCAGTACTCGGGCGGCGCGTAGACCGTCAGGAAGAAGAGCGGGCTCGAGCCCGGGTTCCGGACGTGGTGCCTGGTGTGCGCCGGGATCGTGACGAGGCTCCCGGCACCGGCCCGGTGCTCGCGCTCGCCCACGCGGATCACGGCGTCGCCCTCGACGACGAAGATGATCTGGTCGCCGTCGTGCTCCTCGGCGGGGCCGGCGTCCGCGCCCGGCGCGACCGTCATGACGGCGGTCTGGCTGCGCTCCGTCTGCTGCAGCACCGCGAAGAACTTCCCCCGGTGAGCGAACACGTCGACGACGTCCATCGCATCCTCCCCGCAGGCCGCGGAACCGGTGAACGGCGCTCGATGTCGGCGGGCGCCCCGGGCCTCGACGATCAGAGACCGAGCAGCCCGTTCTGGACGCCCACGATCAGGAGCCATGCAAGCTGGCCGCCGACGAAGACCGCCAGCGCGGGCTCGCGGCCTCCGCGCAGCCGCGTCCGGTACTGCCAGAAGCCCAGGGCGAGCGCGAGCACCGCGAAGAGCGAGCCGTCGTAGACGGCGAGCGCGCCGTAGCGCAGCGCGAGCCCGCCCGCGAAGGTCCAGAGGGCGTAGGCGCCGAGCCACTGCGCCGCCACGGAGACGACGAGCGACGCCCGCGAGCCCGACCGCCCGAGCACGCGCGACGCCCAGACCGCAGCGGCGCCGGCGACGAGCACCACTGCGAGCAGGACGACCGCGCCGCGCGTCACGTCCGGCCCCGGTGCTCGGGCCGCCAGCGCAGCAGCCGCATCTCGACCTGCTTGATGCCCAGCGCCAGCACGATGCCGATCACGCCGAGCGCGATCAGCGCCACCATCATGTCGGCGGCGTTCAGCGTCCCCAGCGACTGGATGATCAGGTAGCCGAGGCCGCCGCCCGACTCGCCGCCGAGGAACTCGCCGACGACCACGCCGATCAGCGCGAAGGAGATCGAGGGCGTGAGCGAGGCGAACGTCCACGCCAGCGTCGACGGCACGATGACCGTCGCCATGATGTGCCGCTCGCCGGCGCCCAGGAACCGCGCCGAGTGGATCAGGTCGGCGTCGACGCTGCGCGCACCCTGGAACGTGTTGAAGAACACGATGAAGAAGACGATGGTCCACGCCAGCACGACCTTCGCGAGCAGCCCGAAGCCGAAGATCATCGTGATCAGCGGCACCAGCGCGATGCGGGGCAACGAGTTGAACGCCACGATGTAGGGTTCGAGGATCCGCGCGAGCCGGTCGTTGCGCCCGAGCACGAGCCCGGCCACGAAGCCCGTGGACACGCCGACGACGAAGCCCCACAGCGTCGACTGCACGGTGGAGAGCGCCATGTCCCAGATCGACAGCCGCACCTGGTCCGACGCCAGGTACGCGAAGCGCCGGAGGATCTGGGAGGGCCGGCTGATGAAGAACGGGTCGAGCCAGTAGAAGCCCGGCGTCCTCGAGACCGCCTTGATGCGGGTGAGCACCTCCCAGGCGCCGATCAGCGCGACGAAGATCGCCAGCCGCCAGGCCGTCACGACGCCGCGCTCGGGCCACCGGCTCATCGCCGGCGCCCCTCGCCCGTCGCCGCCGCGCCCGGCGCGCCGGCCGCCGCCGGGGCCCTGAACTCCTCGCCCAGCACGTGCCAGATCTCGCCGTACTCGCGGGCGTAGGCGTCGGTCTCGCGCACGGTGATGACGTCGCGCGGCCGCGGCAACGCCACCTCGTGGATCAGCTTGATGCGCCCCGGCCGGCGCGTCATCACGACCACGCGGTCGGCCAGCGTGATCGCCTCGCTCAGGTCGTGGGTCACGAACACGACGGTCTGCCGCTTGGCGCCCCACAGCGCCAGCAGCTCGGCGTGCAGGTTGAGCTTCGTGTGCGTGTCGAGCGCGCCGAACGGCTCGTCCATCAGGAGGATGCCGGGGTCGACGACCAGCGTCCGCATGAGGGCGACGCGCTGGCGCATGCCGCCGGACAGCGTGGCGGGATACGCGTCCTCGAAGCCCTCGAGCCCGGCGAGCGCGATCGCCTCCCGGACGCGGCGCTCCAGCTCCGGGCCCCGCACGCCCCGGTACTCGAGCCCCAGCGCGATGTTCCGCCTCACGGTCCGCCACGGGAAGACCGTGTCCTTCTGGAAGACGTAGCCGACGCCGGGCGGGACGCCGGCGACGGGGCGGCCGTCGATCTCGATCCGGCCGGCGGTCGGCGACACGAGGCCGCCGATCATGTTGAGGATCGTGGACTTGCCGCACCCCGAGGGGCCGACGATCGCCACGAACTCCCGGTCGCGCACCTCGAAGGAGACGTCCTGCACCGCCCGCACCTCGCGCCCTCCCTCGAGGAAGGTCTTCGCGAGGTCGCGGACGACGATGCGCGCGCGCCTGATGCCGTCCTCGGGACGCGCCGTCAGGAGCGGTGCTTGGCCTGCGCCTTCTTGAGGAACGACGGCTCCACGGCGCGCGCGTACGGGATGGGCTTCTCCACGGCGATCGGGATGAAGACCTTCAGCCCGTTCTGGTAGTCCTTCTCCTCGATCGCGAAGTCCCAGTCGAAGATCGTCCGGTAGTACTTCACCGAGCGCAGGACGATCTCGCGCTCGAAGGTGTCCATGTAGGGCTTGTGGATGAGGTCGACGACCTCGTCGTCCTTGGCGCGGCGGATCCACTGCTGGGCGCGGTAGTTCGCGTTGACGTACGCCTGCACGAGGTCGGGCGACCGCTCGAGGGTCTCGCGGAGCGCGTAGCCCACGGTGACGGGGATGGGCCCGCCGAACACCTGGTTCCACGACTTCTCGTCGAGGACGTCGTAGATCGGGACGCCGAACCCCTCCTTCTCGGCCGCCCACTGCCACTCGGGGACCGCCATGATCGCGTCGAACTTGCCGGCCTTGAGCCCGCCCAGCATCGTCGTCGAGGCGCCGCCGCCCACCCACTCGACGTGGTCGTTCACGGGCTTGCCGTCGGCGGCCCGAGTCTGCTTGAGCACGTAGACGCCGTACACGTACGTGCCGGAGCCGATCGCCGTCGCCGCGATGACGGCCTTGCGCCCCACGAGCTTCTGGTCGGCGAGCGCGGCCACCGACCGCACGCCCTTGTCGTGCAGCTCCCTGCGCACCACGATGTTGGCGTAGCTGCACCGCGTGTCGGTGGCGAAGAGCATGACGGTGTCCTTGCCCTTCTCCGTGGCCTTGAGCGGGTGATTGGAGTCGCCGAGGCCGAACATCGCCTGGCCCGCGGTGACCGCGTTCACGACGCGGGCGCCGCCGCCGGGCACGAGGAACGACGGCACCGCCACGCCCTCCTCGTCGAAGAACTTCTTCTCCCTGGCGACTAGGTGCTGGCCGTAGACGACGGTCGACACGCTGTGGGCGACCGTGATCGTCTTCGGCTGCGCGGAGGCCCTCCGCGCGCGCGTGGCGAGACCGACGCCGGCGACGCCGGCGGCGGCGAGGAAGCGTCGACGCGTCCAGATCATCCGTCCGGTCCTCCCTGGGGATCGCGGTCCGCCGAGTGTACGCCCCGCCGGAGCGGGGTGTCAAACGCAACACGTTGACGTTACAGGAGATTTCCGCCTATCATCGGGAGATGATCGCGGCCCCCGACGGCGCCCGTACGACGAGCCACCGATGATCCGCAGCATGACCGGGTTCGGCCGCGGCGAGGCGGCCGACGACGCCTTCACCATCGCCGTCGAGGCGCGCTCCGTCAACCACCGGCACCTCGACATCGCGCTCCGCCTGCCCCAGAGCCTCGTGCCGCTGGAGCTCGACGCCCGGCGCCTGATCCAGTCCCGGCTCGAGCGCGGCCGCCTCGACGTGGCGGTCCAGATGGCACCGGCGGCCGGACGCTCCGCGCAGGACGTCCGCCTCGACGTGACCCTCGCCCGGCGCTACGCCGAGCAGGCCCGCGACCTCGCGCGCGAGCTCGGCCTCGACGACGCCCCCTCGCTGGCGTGGCTCCTGGAGCGCCCCGGCGTGGTGCGCGTCGAGGACGCCGCGCCGGCGGAGCCGGCCGCGGCATGGCCCGTCCTCGAGCGGGCCCTCGGCCAGGCGCTGGACGCCCTCGTGGCGCGGCGAACGGCGGAGGGCGCCGCGCTCGCCTCCGAGCTGCGTGGCCTCGTCGCCGCGCTGGAGGCGGAGACCGCCGCGATGGCGTCGCGGGCGCCGGTGGCGGCGGCGCGCCGGGGCGAGCGGCTGCGGGAGCGGCTGCGGGCGATGCTCGGCGACGTGCCGCTCGACGAGGGCCGGATCCTCACCGAGGTGGCCGTCTGGGCGCAGAAGACGGACGTCACCGAGGAGCTGGCGCGGCTGCGCGCCCACCTGGACGAGTTCGCGCTGATGCTCGACAAGGGCGGGCCCGTGGGCCGCCAGTTCGACTTCCTGATCCAGGAGCTGAACCGCGAGGTCAACACGGTCTCCGCCAAGGCGGACGACCTCGAGCTGAGCCAGGCCGGGCTCGCCGCCAAGGCGATCCTCGAGAAGATGCGCGAACAGGTCCAGAACCTTGAATAGCCGGAGGACCAGTGGCGAGCCGGGCGGGAGTCTCGCTGGTGAACGTGGGGCACGGCAACGTCGTCGTGGCGGACCAGATCGTGGCCATCGTCGGCCTCGACTCGTTGCCGGTGAAGCGGCTGATTGAGAGCGTGAAGGGCAGTCCGAAGCTCGTGGACGCCACCAACGGGCGGCGCACGCGTGCGGTGATCGTGACGGAGAGCGACCACCTGATCCTCTCCTCGCTGGAGCCGGCGACGCTCGCCCAGCGCCTGGCCGGGGAGCGGAGCGCAGGCGGGTGATCCGGCGGCGGGGCGCCCTCTTCGTCGTGTCCGCGCCCTCCGGCGCCGGCAAGACCACGCTCTGCCGCGAGGCGCGGCTGCGGCTGCCCGACCTCGCGTACTCGGTCTCGTACACGACGCGGGCGCCCCGCCCCGGCGAGATCGAGGGGACCGACTTCTGCTTCGTGAGCGAGGCCCGGTTCACCGAGCTGCGCGACCGCGGCGAGCTCGCCGAGTGGGCGACGGTCCACGGCAACCTCTACGGCACGCGGGCCAGCGTGCTGGAGGAGTCGCTGCGCGCGGGCCGCGACATCCTGCTCGACATCGACACGCAGGGCGCCGCCCAGCTCCGCCGCCGCTACCCGGAAGCCGTGCTGATCTTCATCGTCGCCCCGTCGATGGCCGAGCTGGAGCAGCGGCTGCGCGAGCGCCGCTCCGACGCCGACAGGGAGATCGCCCGCCGCCTGGCCCGCGCGCGCGAGGAGATCGCGCTGTGGCGGAGCTACGACTACCTGGTCGTCAACCGCGACCTGAAGGACGCCGCCGACCAGCTCACGGCGATCATCGTCGCCGAGCGCTCGCGCACGAGCCGGCTGGCGCTCGGCCTGCCCGACCTGGACGTGCCCGACACGCCGCCCGACAAGGAGGTCCGTCGCTGATGCCTTTCCCGTCCCTCGAGAACGCGCTCAACAAGGTCTCGAACCGCTACCTGCTGGTCGTCCTGTCCGCCAAGCGCGCCCGCCAGATCAACCGCGGGGCGCCGCCGCGGGTCGAGTCCCGGCACAAGAAGCCGACCAGCGTCGCCCTGGAGGAGATCTCGCAGGCGAAGGTCGAGTACCGGATCAAGGACGACGGGGACGGCGCGAAGGTCGGATGACGCGGCGCCGATGAGCCTGGCGGGACGGGAGCTGATCCTCGGCGTGACGGGCTCGATCGCCGCCTACAAGGCGGTGGTCCTGCTCCGCGAGCTGACGCGGCTCGGCGCCGGGGTGACCGTGTGCCTCACGGAGCACGCCGCGCGCTTCGTGGGGCCGCTCACGTTCCGGACGCTGTCCGGGCGCCCCGTGCTCACCGATCTCTTCGACCCCCGGAGCGACGACGCCGTCGAGCACGTGGCCCTGGCGGAGCGCGCCCACGCCGTCGTCGTCGCGCCCGCGACGGCGAACCTGCTCGCCAGGGCCGCCCATGGCATCGCCGACGACTTCCTCACCACCGTCCTCCTCGCCGCCCGGTGCCCCGTCCTCATCGCGCCGGCGATGGACGGCGGCATGTGGGAGCACCCCGCGGTCGTGGCCAACGTCGCCCTCCTGCGCCAGCGCGGCGTGACGGTCCTCGAGCCGGACGCCGGGCCGCTCGCCTCCGGGCTCAGCGGGAAGGGCCGGTTGCCGGAGCCCGAGGCGATCGTGGAGGCCCTGCTCGGCCTGCTGGCGCCGGCCCGCGATCTCGCCGGCGAGCGGGTGCTGGTCACGGCGGGGCCGACGCGCGAGGCCATCGATCCGGTCCGGTACATCTCGAACCGGTCGTCCGGCAAGATGGGCTATGGCCTCGCCACGGCCGCGCTGCGCCGCGGCGCGCGCGTGACGCTGGTCTCCGGGCCGACCGCGCTGACGCCGCCCCACGGCGCCGTGTTCGTCCCCGTGCAGAGCGCCGAGGAGATGCGCGAGGCGGTGCTCCAGCACGCCGCCGACGCGTCCATCGTCATCAAGGCGGCGGCGGTCGCCGACTACCGCGTGAAGAGCCCGTCGGCGGCGAAGATCAAGGGCAAGCGCGACGTCACGCTCGAGCTGACGCCGAACCCCGACATCCTGGCCGAGGTCGCCGCCCGTCGCGGCGGCGCCTTCGTCGTCGGCTTCGCGGCCGAGACGACGGACGTCGTCGCCAACGCGCGGGCCAAGCTGGCGGCCAAGGGCGTCGACCTGCTGGTCGTCAACGACGTCAGCCAGCGCGGCATCGGCTTCGACGCCGAGGACAACGAGGTGCTCCTGATCGACCGGTGGGGCGGCGAGCGGGCGCTGCCGCGCATGCCGAAGGCCGACGTCGCCGACGCGATCCTCAGCCACGTCCTCGCCCTGCGCGCCGCCTCCGGCGCCCGCGACCGGGTCCCGCGCTGACGGCGCCGCATGCCGATCTCGCCGGAGCGCTGGCCGCGCTCGGCGCCACGCTGCGCCACCACCGCGACCTCGGGATGACCGAGATGGCCCTCTCGGGCGACTACCTCCTCGGTCCAGCCGAGGCGCTCGAGCGCCAGGAGCGGGAGCTCCAGGGCTGCCGCCGCTGCAAGCTCTGCGAGGGGCGCACGAACATCGTCTTCGGCTCCGGCAACCCGCGCGCCGAGCTCGTCGTCATCGGCGAGGGCCCGGGCGCCGACGAGGACGTGCAGGGAAAGCCCTTCGTCGGCCGCGCGGGCCAGCTCCTGACCAGGATGCTGGAGTCCGTGCAGCTCTCCCGCGACGAGGTCTACATCACCAACGCCGTGATGTGCCGGCCGCCCGGCAACCGCAACCCCGAGCCCGACGAGCTGACCTCGTGCGCGCCGTTCCTCGCGGCCAAGCTCGCGGTGCTCCAGCCGAAGGTCGTCCTCTCGATGGGCAGCGTCGCCACGCAGGCCCTGCTGAGGACGAAGGAGGCGATCGGGAGGCTCCGCGGACGCGTGCACCCGTTCGGCTCCGGCGTGCTGATCCCCACGTTCCACCCCGCCTTCCTCCTCAGGAACCCCGGGCCCGAGTACCGGCGCATGGCCTGGGAAGACCTCAAGCTCGCCCGGCGGGAGTACGACGCGCGCCGCACGCGATGATCGCGGACGTCGCCTTCGACGTGCCGCTGCCGCACCCGTTCTCGTATCGCGTCCCCGAGGGCTGGAGCGTCGCGCCCGGCCAGCGCGTGGCTGCGCCGCTGCGCGGGGCCGCGCGCGTCGGGGTCGTCACCGCGGTCCGCGACGGCGACGACCCGTCGCTCAAGGCGCTGGCGCGGGTCGTCGACGCCGCCCCGCTGCTGTCGCCCGGCGCGCTCGCGCTCGCCCGCTGGATCGCCGACGAGAGCCTCACCTCGCTCGGCTCGACGTGCCTCGCGCTGCTGCCGCCGCCGTCGCGAGCGCCGGCGGGCGCGGCGGAGACCGGTGCGCCGGCGCCGGCCCGCGCCGGCGAGCCGCGCGTGGACCTGCTGGTCGGGGCCGGGCGCGAGGCGCGCCTGCTCGAGATGCTCTCCCGGGCGCCGGCCGCGCTCGTCCTCACCGCCGACATCGAGTCGGCGGCGCGCTGGGCCCAGCGGCTCGGGCGGGCGGGCGACGTGGTCAGGCTCGACTCCGGCGTCGCCGAGGCGGAGCGGGCCGCGGCGTGGGCCGCGCTGGCCGCGGGCCGCGCGCGAGTGGCCGTCGGGACCCGCTCGGCGCTGCTCGCCCCGCTGCCGCCCGGCGCGGCGCTGGCGCTCGTCGACGAGCACGAGGCCGCCCACAAGCCGCCCGGGCCTCCCCGGATGCACTCGCGCGACGTCGTCCTCGAGCGGACGTCACGCGAGGGCCTCAGCGCCTCGATGACGTCCGCGACCCCGAGCGTCGAGATGTGGTGGCGCTCGACGGTCGGCCTCGCCGCGCTCGCCCCCCCGGCCGCCGCGCCGTGGCCCCACGTCGGCATCGCCGACACCCGCGGCATCGCGCGCCGGGAAGCGCTGACGCCGCCGGTCGCGCGCGCGATCCGCGAGACCCTCGCCGCGGGGCGGCGCGTGTTCCTCGTCGTCAGCCGGCTCGCGTCGGCGCTGGGATGCGACGAGTGCGGGGAGATCCTCAAGTGCCGTGAGTGCGTCATCGCGCTGGCCTATTCCCCCGCGGGTCGCACGCTGGCGTGCCGGCTGTGCTCGGCGACAGCCCCGTTGCCGGAAACGTGCCCCGGCTGCCGAGGACGGCGACTCACGCCGTTCGGGTGGGGCATCGAGCGCGTGGAGCACGCCGTCCGCCGGCGGTTCGCCCAGGCCCGCATCGCCCGGTACGATCCCGACGCCGCGCGCGGCGCGAAGGCCGAGGCCGGGCGGGCCGCGGCCGCCGCGGCCGACGTCGTCGTCGGCACGCGCGGCGCGCTCAGGCTCTTCGGCCCCGCGTCGCTCGGGCTCGCGGCGTTCGTGTCGCCCGACCAGCTCCTCGGCCTGCCCGACTTCCGCGCCGCCGAGCGGGCGTTCGCGCTGGCGTGGGCGGCCGCCGAGCGCGTGCGCCCGGACGGCGCCGTGCTGATCCAGTCGCAGAACCCGACGCACTACGCCTTCGCCGCGGTCGCGAAGCAGGCGCTGGAGACCTTCTACGCGCCCGAGCTGAAGTTCCGCGCCGAGCTGGGCTACCCGCCGTTCCGGCGGCTGGCGGTCGTCACGACGGGCGGCTCGGACCCGGCGGCCGCGCGGCGGCTCGCGGACGACGTGGCGGCCGCGCTGCGCGGCGGGCCTCTCACGGTGTACCCGGCCGTCCCGGACAGGCGCCAGCGCTCCTGGCGGGTCGTCGTGAAGGGCGGCCCCGACCTGCCGGCCTCGCTCGCCGACGGCCTCCGGGCCGTCGTGCCGCCGCGCGCCGCCGGCGGTCGCGGTATCATTGACGTGGAGGTGGACCCGGTCGAATGGCGGTTCTGAAGGTCCTCAGATACGGCGACCCCGCCCTGCGGCGCCGCGCCGAGCCGGTCGGCGAGGTGACGCCCGCCGTCCGCACGATCGTCGAGGACATGGTCGAGACCATGTACGACGAGGTCGGGATCGGCCTCGCCGCGCCCCAGGTCGGCATCCCGCTGCGCCTCATCGTCGTCGGCGACGACGAGACCCGCGCCGCGCGCGCGCTCGTGAACCCGGAGATCACCGAGCAGGGTGGCGAGGCGACCGCCGAGGAAGGATGTCTCTCGATCCCCGGAATCTTCGCCCCCGTGACCCGCGCGGCGTGGGTCAGGGTCGAGGCGCGCGACCTCGAGGGCCGGCCGGTCAGCATCAACGCCCGCGGCCTGCTCGCTCGCGTGCTCCAGCACGAGATGGATCACCTCGACGGCGTCCTCTTCATCGACCGGCTCGACCCCGTGACCCGCGACCGCGTCAAGCGCCGGATCAGGAAGGAAGGCCTGTCGGAGGACTCGCGACACCGCGCCTTCGCGCTGTAGCGCCCAGCCGGGGCCGCCGCCCATGAAGGTGCTCTTCTACGGCACCCCAGCGTTCGCGCTGCCCACGCTCGAGGCCCTGCTCCGGCATCACGTCGTGGTCGCCGTCGTCACCCAGCCCGACCGTCCGGCCCATCGCGGCCAGCGCCTGACGCCGCCGCCCGTGAAGGTCCGCGCCCTCGCCGCCGGCGTGCCCGTGCTCCAGCCCCCGCGGCTCCGCGACCCCGAGTGGCCCGCGCGGCTGCGGGCCCTCGGCGCCGACGTCGCGGTCGTGGTCGCGTTCGGCCAGATCCTGCCGAAGGCCGTGCTCGAGGCGCCGGCGCGCGGGTCGATCAACGTCCACGCCTCGCTGCTGCCGCGCCATCGCGGCGCGGCGCCGATCGCGTGGGCGATCATGCGCGGCGACACGGTGACCGGCATCACGACGTTCCAGATGGACGAGGGCATGGACACGGGGCCGATGCTCCTGAGGGCCGAGACGCCGATCGGCCCCGACGAGACCGCGGGAGAGCTGGCCGCGCGGCTCTCCGTCCTCGGCGCCGAGGTCCTCGTCGACACGCTCGCCCGCCTCGATACGCTGACGCCCGTGCCCCAGAACAGTGCCGACGCCACGCTGGCCCCGCGACTCCGGAAGACCGACGGCCACCTGGACTGGCGGCGACCGGCGCGCGACCTGGTCAACGTCGTGCGCGGCTGCAACCCCTGGCCCGGCGCCACGACCGCGGCGCCCGGCGGCCGGCTCACGATCTGGCGCGCTCGCGCCGTCGACGGCCCGGCGCCCGGCGACGCGGGGACGCTCGCCCGCCACGGGGACGAGGTCGTGGTCCTGACGGCGGACGGCGCGCTGCTGCCGGTCGAGGTCCAGCCAGAGAACAGGCGCCGCATGACGTGGTCCGAGTACCTGCGCGGCGCCCGCCTGGCGGCGGGGACGCGGCTCGCGTGAGCCCTCCCTCGCAGGCGCGCGCCGTCGCGGCGCGCGTGCTCGAGCGCGTGCTGGTCGACGGCGCCTTCGCCGACCGGGCGCTCGACGCCGAGCTCGACCGGCGTCGCGTGGCCGCGCGCGACCGCGCGCTGGCCACCGAGCTGGTCTTCGGCACGCTGCGGTGGCAGCGGTACCTCGACTGGATCCTGACCCCGCACTCCCGCCGGCCGCTGTCGGCGCTCGATCCGCGGCCGCTCGTCCTGCTGCGGATGACCGCGTACCAGATCGCCTTCCTCGAGCGCGTGCCGGCGTTCGCGGCGGTGAACGACGCCGTCGGCCTGGCCCGCCAGGGCCGGGCCAAGCCGGGCGTCGCCGAGTTCGTGAACGCCGTGCTGCGCTCGTTCGCCAGGCGCGGCGCCCGCGAGCGCGAGCCGCAGCCGCCGGCCGATCCGGTCGACGCGCTCGCGCTGCGCTGCTCGTTCCCCACCTGGCTCGCCGCGCGCTGGGTGGCGAGGTTCGGAGCCGAGGAGGCCGAGGCGCTCATGCGGGCGATGAACGAGCGTCCGCCGCTCACGCTCAGGACCAACACGCTCAGGACGACCCGCGAGGAGCTGGCCGAGCGGCTCCGCGCCGAGGACGGCGTGACGACGACGCCGGCGCGCTGGGCGCCCGAAGGGCTCCACGCCGGGCACGGCGGCCGGCCAGCCGACTGGCGCGCGTTCGCGGACGGGGCCTTCGCCGTGCAGGACGAGGCGTCGATGCTCGTCGCGCGGCTGCTCGACCCCGTGCCCGGCGAGACCGCCGGCGACGTGTGCGCCGCGCCCGGGACCAAGACGACCCACCTCGCCCAGCTGATGGAGAACCGGGGCGCCGTCCTCACCTTCGACCCCCAGCCGGCGCGCCTCGCGCTGGTCACCCGGGCCGCCGCGCGGCTCGGCGTGACGATCGTGCAGACCCTCGGCGGGGCCGCCGAGACGCTGGCGCCGCGCTTCGCGGAGCGCTGCGACGCCGTGCTCGTCGACGCCCCGTGCTCGAACCTCGGCGTGCTCCGGCGGAACCCCGAGGTGAAGTGGCGCCGTGCTGAAGGCGACGTCGCCGCGGGCGCCGGGCGCCAGCGGGCCATCCTCGAGGCGGCGGCCGGGATGGTGCGCCCCGGCGGCCGGCTGGTCTATGCGACGTGCTCGCTCGAGCCCGAGGAAAACGACGACGTGGCGCGCGGGTTCCTCGAGGCGCGCCCCGGGTGGGCGGTGGACGCGCCGGCCTCGTTCCCGATCGCCCCCGGCCCCGACGGGTTCGTCCGCTGCCTGCCGCACCGGCACGGCACCGACGGCTTCACCGCGATCCGGCTGCGCCGGGCCGCCCGAGCGCCGCTCTGCTAAGATGCGGCCATGAAGATCGCGCCGTCGATCCTCTCCGCCGACTTCGCCGCGCTCGCCGCCGACGTCGCGCGCGTCGAGGCCGGCGGCGCCGACCTGCTCCACGTCGACGTGATGGACGGCCGCTTCGTCCCCAACATCACGATCGGCCCCGTCGTGGTCGAGGCCATCCGCAAGCGCACGCGCCTGCCGCTCGACGTCCACCTGATGATCGTGGAGCCGGAGCGCTACGTCGGGGCGTTCGTGTCGGCGGGCGCCGACATCGTGACGGTCCACGCCGAGGCGTGCCCGCACCTGCAGCGGGTCCTCGCCCAGATCCGCGAGGCGGGCGCGCGCGCCGGCGTCGCGCTGAACCCGTCCACGCCGCCGGCGGCGATCGAGTACGTCCTGGACGACCTCGACCTGGTGCTCGTCATGTCGGTCAATCCGGGGTTCGGCGGCCAGGCGTTCATCCCGTCCGCCCATGCCAAGGTCCGCCGCGTCCGGGAGATGCTCGGCGGGCGCGACGTCGAGGTGTCGGTGGACGGCGGGGTGAAGGTCGAGCACGCCCGCCCGCTGGCGGAGGACGGGGCGTCGGTGCTGGTGGCGGGCTCGGCCATCTTCGGCGCGGCCGACCCCGCGGACGCCATCCGGAGGATGAGAGCGGCCGCCGGATGACCCGGGTCCGAGGGGCGCTCCGGCGGCCCCTGCCGGGGCCAGACGCCACGACAGCCGGGCATCTGCTTGAAATTCTGGGAGTTGCTGCGTAGAGTCTAAGTTTCCATGTTCGATTCGCTGAGCACGAGGTTACAGTCCGTCTTCGACCGGCTGGGCAGCCGGGGCCGCCTCACCGAGGACAACATCCAGGAGGCCCTGCGCGAGGTCCGCGTGGCGCTCCTCGAGGCGGACGTCAACTTCAAGGTCGTCCGCGCCTTCATCGACCGCGTCAAGGAGCGCGCGGTCGGCCAGGACGTCCTCAGGTCGCTCACGCCGGCCCAGCAGGTGATCAAGGTCGTCCACGACGAGCTGGTGGAGCTGCTCGGCGGCAGCGGTCACCGGCTGGCCGCGGCCTCCCACCCGCCCACGATCGTGATGCTGATGGGCCTCCAGGGCTCCGGCAAGACCACGACGGCGGCGAAGCTCGCCCGGATGTACACGAAGCAGGGCCAGCACCCTCTCCTGGCGGCCGCCGACGTCTGCCGGCCCGCCGCCATCGACCAGCTCCGCACCCTGGGCCAGCAGCTCGGCGTCCCGGTCGTCGGCGAGGCGGGTCGCAAGCCCCTCGACATCTGCCGCGCCGCGCGCGAGGAGGCGGCGACCCGCGGGCTCACGCCGCTGATCCTCGACACCGCCGGCCGCCTGCACGTCGACGAGGCGATGCTGGACGAGCTGAAGGCGATCCGCGCGGAGCTGAGACCCCACCACGTGCTCCTCGTCGTCGACGCCATGACCGGCCAGGACGCCGTCACCGTCGCCGACAGGTTCAACCAGGCCGTGGGCATCGACGCCGTCGTCCTCACCAAGATGGACGGCGACTCCCGCGGCGGCGCCGCGCTGAGCGTCCGGCACGTCACGGGACGGCCGATCGCGTTCGTCGGCGTCGGCGAGAAGGTCGACGCGCTCGAGCCGTTCCACCCGGATCGCGTGGCCTCCCGGATCCTCGGCATGGGCGACGTCCTGTCGCTGGTCGAGAAGGCCCAGCAGGCGGTCGACGAGAAGACCGCCCAGGACCTCGTCCGGAAGCTCCGCACCGACACGTTCACGCTCGAGGACTTCCGCGAGCAGCTCAAGCAGCTGCGCTCGATGGGCCCCCTCGACCAGATCCTCGGCATGCTGCCGTTCGGCAAGATGCTGAAGGGGGCGCCCAGGGAGCTGGACGCCGAGACGGCCGACCTCGGGCGCTTCGACGCCATCATCCTGTCGATGACGCCGGAGGAGCGGCGCAACCCCGAGATCGTCAACGGCAGCCGGCGCCAGCGCATCGCGCGGGGCAGCGGGACCAGCGTGCAGGACGTCAACCGGCTGCTGAAGCAGTACGCGCAGCTCAGGAGGATGATGAAGCAGCTCAAGGGGCTCGAGGGCAGGCTGCCGAGGATGAAGCTGCCCGGGCTCCCGACGTGAGGAGGTGAGCACGTGGCAGTTTCGATTCGACTGAGGCGGATGGGGACCACGCGCAAGCCGTCGTACCGCGTCGTGGTGGCGGACTCGCGCTCGCCGCGCGACGGCCGGTTCATCGAGGTCATCGGGCACTACAACCCGCTGACGACGCCGCCGACCGTGAAGATCGACCGGGCGAAGGCCCAGGCGTGGATCGCCAGGGGCGCGCAGCCGTCGAACACCGTCAAGCGGTTGATGGAGAACGCGAAGGAGGCGTGACGGGCGAGTCCGGGCGCAGCAGGAGTTGAGCGGTAATGCGGGAGCTGGTGGAGCACATCGCGAAGGCGCTCGTGGACGATCCCGAGAGCGTCAAGGTGAGCGAGGTCGAGGGCGAGAACGTGACGGTGATCGAGCTGAGGGTGGCCCAGACCGATCTCGGCAAGGTCATCGGCAAGCAGGGGCGCACGGCGCGCGCGATCCGCACGATCGTGAACGCCAGCGCCACCAAGCTGCGGAAGCGGGCGGTCCTGGAGATCATCGAATAGCGCCGCCCGGCCCCGGGGAGAGGCTCGTGGTGATCGGCGAGGTCGTCCGGCCGCACGGCCTCCGGGGCGAGGTGCGGGTGACGCCGCTGACCGACGATCCCGCGCGGTTCGAGGGACTGCCGGCGTGCGTCGTCTGGGATGCGTCGCGGGACGAACGGGAGACGCGGCGCATCACGGGCGCGCGCCGGCAGGGCGGCGCGGTGCTCGTGGCCCTGGAGGGCTCGACGTCGGCCGACGACGCCGCGCGCCTCGTGGGGCGGTACCTGGCGGTGCCGGAGTCGGAGGCGCTGCCGCCCGGGCCGGGGCGGTTCTATCCCTGGCAGCTCCGGGGCTGCGGAGTCGTGACGGAGGACGGGCGGGAGGTCGGCCGGGTGTCCGGGATCGAGACCAGCCCCGCCCACGACCTCTGGGTCGTCGAGACCGGCGGCCGCGAGGCGCTGATCCCGGCCGTGGCCGAGATCGTCCGGGAGGTCGACCTGGAGGCGCGCCGCGTGGTGATCCGGCCGCCGGAGGGGTTGCTGGAGCTCTAGCGCGCCAGACCGATGCGGATCGACATCGTGACGCTCTTCCCGGCGATGGTCGAGCCGGCCCTGGCGGAGTCGGTGATCGGCCGCGCCCGGCAGCGCGGGCTCGTTGACATCCGGGCCGTCGATCTCAGAGACTACGCGGAGGGCAAGCACCGGGTTACCGACGACTACCCCTTCGGTGGGGGCGGCGGGATGATCCTCAAGCCCGAGCCGCTCTTCGCCGCCGTCGAGGCGCTCCGCACGCCGGGCGCGCGCGTCCTGCTGATGGACCCGCGCGGGCGGCCGTTCACGCAGCGGATGGCGTGGGAGCTGGCGAGCGTCCCGCACCTGATCGTGCTGTGCGGCAGGTACGAGGGCGTCGACGAGCGCGTGAGCGAGCTGACGGGCGCCGAGCCGGTGTCGATCGGCGATTACGTCCTCACCGGCGGCGAGCTGCCCGCGCTGGTCGTCGCCGACGCGGTGACGCGGCTCGTGCCGGGCGTGCTGGGCGGCGAGGGCGCCGCCCAGCGCGACTCGTTCGCGGCCGGGCTCCTCGAGCCGCCCCAGTACACACGGCCCGAGGAGTTCCGCGGCGCGCGGGTGCCGGCGGTGCTGCTGAGCGGCGACCACGCGCGGATCGCGCGATGGCGCCGCGAGCAGGCGCTCTACCGGACGTGGCGGTGGCGGCCCGACCTGCTCGATCGCGCCGCGCTGGGCGAGGACGATCGCAAGCTCGTGGACGGGTTCGAACGGGGCGAGACGCCCGAGTAAGGGAACGGAAGGGGAACGACGTCATGGACGCGATCCGGCTCGTGGAAGCGGGGCAGCTCAAGAAGGACCGCACGGGGTTCGACCCGGGGGACACCGTCCGCGTGCACGTCAGGGTGGTCGAGGGCGAGAAGGAGCGCACGCAGGTCTTCGAGGGCGTCGTGATCCGCAAGCGCGGCGAGGGCATCCGGGCCTCGTTCACCGTGCGGCGCATCTCGTACGGCGTCGGCGTGGAGCGCACGTTCCCGCTGCACTCGCCGCGCATCGAGCGCATCGAGCTGGTGCGCCACGGCCGCGTGCGGCGCTCGAAGCTCTACTACCTGCGCCAGCTCGCCGGCAAGGCGGCGCGTCTCAAGGAGAAGCGCGTCGTCGCGGTCCCCGCCAGCACCGACGGCTCCGAGCAGTAGCGCGGCGCGGCCGTGACGCCGCCGCCGTCGGCGCCGTACCGGTACGAGGCGCAGGCGTGGCGCTCGGGCGTCGCGCGCGTGGCGGGGCTCGACGAGGCGGGCCGCGGCCCCCTCGCCGGCCCCGTGGTGGCCGCCGCCGTCGTGATCGCGCCCGAGCGCCGGATCCGCCGGCTCGCCGACTCGAAGCTCCTCACGCCCGAGCGGCGCGAGGCGCTGTACGCCGCGATCCTCGAGCGGGCGCTCGCGGTGGGCGTGGGCGTCGTCGACCACGAGACGATCGACCGCGTCAACATCCTGGAGGCCACGCGCCGGGCGATGCTCGAGGCCCTGCGCGGGCTGTCGCTCACGCCGGATCTCGTCATCACGGACTTCGTGGCGCTGCCCGGCCTGCCCTGCCCGCAGCGCAACCTCGTCGACGGCGACGCGCGCTGCGCCTCGGTCGCCGCCGCGTCGATCGTCGCGAAGGTCACGCGCGATCGCCTGATGCTGGAGGCCGACCGGAAGTTCCCGGAGTACGGCTTCGCCCGCCACAAGGGCTACGCGACGCCGGACCACCTCGCCGCTCTCGACCGCCACGGCCCCTGCCCGATCCACCGCCGCTCGTTCTCCGGCGTCTGGCGCCAGGGCGAGCTGTTCGTCCTGGAGGACGAGGACTAGCAGCAGCGTCTGGAATCTTCGACTCTTTCGCTCCGCCCCGCCGCGATGTACACGGCCGCCGTGGACCCCCGGAGGACGCTCGGCCAGGTCGCCGAGGAGGCCGCGTCCCGCTTCCTCGCGCGGCGCGGTCTCGCCGTCGTCGCGCGCAACGTGCGCATGCGCCAGGGCGAGATCGACCTGATCGCCCGCGACGGCGACCGCTGGGTGTTCGTCGAGGTCAAGTGCCGCCACGCCCGGTGGGGCGACGCCCCGTCGGCCGCCGTGTCGTGGCACAAGCGCCGGCGCCTCGTCAGGCTCGCCCAGCTGTGGCTCAGGTGGAAGGGCCTCGGCGACGCGGCCTGCCGGTTCGACGTCGTGGCCGTCACCGTCGGCGCCCGCGGCGCCGCCGACATCCGCCACATCCCCGGGGCCTTCGACGCCTCCGGCCTCGCTTGACTGCGACGCGGGGCCGCGACATCCTCCCGGCGTGGCTCGCCAGCACCGCGTCATCCAGGTGGACGTCTTCACCGACCGCGTCTTCGGCGGCAACCCGCTCGCGGTCGTCCTGGACGCCACCGGCCTCGCCGACGGCGAGATGCAGGCGATCGCCCGCGAGACGAACCTCTCCGAGACGACATTCGTCCTGCCCGCCACGCGGAGCGACTGCGCGGCGCGCGTCCGGATCTTCACCCCGGCCCGCGAGATCCCGTTCGCCGGCCAACGCTCGGCACGGCGTGGGTGCTGGCGACCGAGGGGCGGACGGGCGGCGCGGCGCGCTTCGCGCTCGAGGAAGGCATCGGCCCGGTGCCGGTGGACCTCGAGGGCGACCCGGCGCGGCCGGGCTTCGTCTGGATGGGGCACCGGGACGCGACGTTCGGCCCCGAGGTGCGCGACCGGGCCGGCGTGGCGGCGGCGCTCGGCCTGGAGGAGGGCGACCTGCTCCCCGGCGCGCCGATCCAGTCGGCCTCGACCGGCAACGACTTCCTCTTCGTGGCGCTCCGGGACCGCGCCGCCGTCGACCGCGCGGCGCTCGACGCGCGGGCGGCGATCGAGGGCGCGGGCGCGACGGCCGCGCTCGGCGTGTTCGTCTTCGCCCCGGACGCCACGGTGCCGGAGCCGCGCGTGTACTCGCGCATGTTCGCGCCGCGCTCGGGCGTGCCCGAGGATCCCGCGACGGGGTCGGCGGGCGGCCCGCTCGGCGCCTACCTCGTCCGCCACGGCCTCGTGAAGGGCGGCGGCGAGGTGGCCGTCGTCAGCGAGCAGGGCACGAAGATGGGCCGCCAGAGCTTCGTCCACATCCGCATGCGCGCCCGCGACGGTGACGCCACCGACATCCGCGTCGGGGGCGGCGTCGTGCCCGTGCTCGAGGGGCGGCTGCGACTGCCGTGAGCGAGCCGGGATCGCCACGACTGGAGGGACGACGGATGCGTCGATTCGCCACGCCGGCCACGGTCCTCGCGCTGGCGCTCCTCGCCGCCGGCTGCTCGACGGCGCGCGCCGGGCGTCCGTCCGACCTGACGTCGGTCACGGTGACCGACGCCGCGCGGCTCATCCGCGAGCGGGCGGTGACGAGCGCGGAGCTGACCCGGGCCTACCTCGCTCGCGCCGAGGCCAACCGCGACCTGAACGCCTTCATCACGCTCGACCGCGAGGGCGCGATGGGGGCGGCGCGGCGCGCGGACGCCGAGCTGGCGGCCGGTCGCGCCCGCGGCCCGCTCCACGGCGTGCCGCTCGTCGTGAAGGACAACATCCACGTCGCCGGGATGCAGAACACCGCGGGCACGGTGGGCCTGCGGGGGTTCGTCCCCCGGGCCAGCGCGCCGGTGGCGCAGCGCCTCCTCGACGCCGGCGCCGTGGTCCTCGGCAAGACGAACATGCACGAGCTGGCCTTCGGCATCTCCGGCCACAACGAGGCGTTCTTCACCGCGCTGCCGCCGGGCGTCCGCAACCCCTACGACCGCGCGCGGTTCGCCGGCGGGTCCTCGAGCGGGACGGCGGCGGCGATCGCCGCGCGGCTGGCGCCCGGCGGCCTCGGCAGCGACACGGGCGGGTCGAGCCGCATCCCCTCGGCGGTGACGGGCGGCGCCGGCTTCCGTCCCACGGTCGGCCGCTACAGCCAGGACGGCGTCACGCCGATCTCGCACACCCGGGACACCGCGGGACCGATGGCCCGCACCGTGGCGGACGTCGCCCTCCTCGATGCCGTCATCACGGGCGGCACGCCGCCTGCTCCGGCGTCGCTCGCGGGCGTGAGGCTCGGCGTCTACCGGCCCCACTTCTTCGCCGACCTCGACGCCGACACGAAGGCCGTGACGGAGGCCGCGCTCGGCAAGCTCGCCGCCGCCGGCGCGACGATCGTCGACGTCGACATGCCCGACCTGGCGCGCCTCAACGGGCTGGTCAGCTTCCCGGTCGCGCTCTACGAGGCGTACGACGACCTGCGTGCCTACCTCGCCGCCCACGCGACCGGGCTCACCGTGGAGCAGGTGGCGAGGCTCGTCGCCAGCCGGGACGTCAAGGGGACGTACGAGGCCCTCGTCGTGCCGCGGAAGCTGCCGGGCCAGGGCGGGCCCGTCGACGCCGCGCCCGCCTACCAGGCCGCGATCCGCGAGCACCGGCCCGCGCTGCAGGCGCACTATGCCGACACGTTCGCGAAGCACCGGCTCGACGCGCTGATCTTTCCGACCACGCCGCGCGTCGCCGTCGTGCAGGGCCCGGAGGCCAGCAGCCTCGAGACCTTCCTGCTGTTCATCCGGAACACGGACCCGGGAAGCAACGCGGGCATCCCCGGGCTCTCGATCCCCGCGGGGCTCGGCCCTTCCGGCCTGCCGGTCGGGATCGAGATCGACGGCCCGGCGGGCAGCGATGCGCGGCTGCTCGCGATCGGCATGGCGATCGAGCAGGTGCTGGGCCCGACGCCGGCCCCGCCGGAGCGCCGGTGAGCTCCCCGCGCTTCGGCAGCGACCGCGACACCAGGCGCAGCGAGGACCCACCGCTCCTCACCGGCCGCGGTCGCTTCACCGACGACGTCGACCTGCCGGGCCAGGCGCACGCGGCCTTCGCGCGCGCCGGCGTCGCCCACGCCACGATCCGCGGCATCGACGTCGCGCCGGCGCTCAAGCAGCGCGGCGTCATCGCGGTCTTCACGGGACGCGACCTCGCCGCCGACGGCATCGGCCCCATCCCGCCCGCGGTGTCGTTCCCGGGTCGCGACGGCCGGCCGATGGTCGACGCCGCGATGCCGCCGCTCGCCGTCGACCGCGTCCGGTACGCCGGCGAGCCGCTGGCGATCGTGATCGCGGAGACGCCCGCCCAGGCGCGGGACGGCGCCGACGCCCTGGCCGCCGACCTCGGGGAGCTGCCCGCGGCGCCCGACGTCGGCCGGGCGACGGCGCCCGGCGCTCACCCGCTCTGGCCCGAGGCCCCCGACAACGTCGCGCTCGACTGGACGTCGGGCGACGCCGCGGCCGTCGAGGAGGCGTTCCGTCGCGCCGCGCACGTCGAGCGCGTCCGCCTGGTCGACACGCGGGTGGCGCCGGCGACGCTCGAGCCACGCGCGGCGATCGGCGACTGGGACCCGGCGACCGGCCGCTACACGCTGATCGCCGGCACCCAGGGCGTCGCCGTGGTGCGCCGCGTGCTGGCGGAACGCGTCCTCCGCGTCCCGCCCGACGCGCTCCGCGTGCTCACCCACGACGTCGGCGGCGGCTTCGGGATGAAGGCCCAGCCCTATCCCGAGTACGCGGCCGTGCTCTACGCCGCCCGGCGCCTGCGGCGCCCCGTGAAGTGGCGCGCCACGCGCCTGGAGAGCTTCCTCGCCGACACCGCGGGGCGGGACGGCATCCTCGAGGGCGAGCTGGCGCTCGACGGCGACGGCCGCATCCTCGCGCTCCGCGTGCGGACGCTCGTCGGCATCGGCGCCTACGCGTCGACCTACGCGGCGATCTTCGCCACCAACAACACCAAGAACTGCCTGTCGAGCGTCTACGTCATCCCGGCCATCCAGATCGACGTCAAGATGGTGCTCACCAGCGCGGCGCCCCTCGGGCCCTATCGCGGCGCGGGCCGTCCCGAGGCGATCTACCTCGTGGAGCGGCTCCTCGACGGCGCCGCGCGCGCCACCGGCCGCGACCGCGTCGAGCTGAGGCGTCGCAACATGATCCCGCCCTCGGCCATGCCCTACCGGGCGCCGAACGGCCAGGTCTACGACAGCGGCGAGTTCGAGACCGTGATGGACCGGGCGCTCGCGGTCGCGGACTGGACGGGCTTCCCCGCGCGGCGCGCGGCGTCCGAGCGCGCCGGCCGGCTCCGCGGCATCGGCCTCTGCTGCTTCCTGGAGGTCGCCGGCGGGATCCTGGACGAGACCGTGCGCCTCACGTTCGAGGACGACGGCACCATCGCGCTCAGGACCGGGACCCAGGCGATGGGCCAGGGCCACCTCTCGACGTTCCCGGGCCTCGTCGCCCGGCGGCTCGGCGTCGACGTCGGCGCCGTGCGCCTGGTCCAGGGCGACAGCGACGCCGTGCCGGCGGGCACGCCGAGCGTCGCCTCGCGCTCGCTGATGATGGCCGGGAGCGCGGCGGCGCTCGCCTGCGACGCGGTCATCGAGCGGGGCCGCCGGCTGGCCGCGCGGCTCTGGGAGGCCGCCGAGCTCGACGTCCGCTTCGCCGACGGGCGCTTCTTCGTGGCGGGCACGGACCGGCAGATCGGCGTCCTCGACCTGGCGCGCCGCGCGCGGGCCATGCGCGACCTCCCGGAGGACCTCGCGGGCGGCCTCGACAGCGACGCGACGTTCGTGTCGCCGCAGATGAGCTTCCCGAACGGCTGCCACGTCTGCGAGGTCGAGATCGACCCCGAGACCGGCGCGGTCGCGGTCGTCGGCTACGCTGCGGTGGACGACGTGGGCAACGTCGTCCACGAGACGATCGTCGAGGGGCAGATCCACGGCGGCGTCGCCCAGGGCCTGGGCCAGGTGCTCGGCGAGCAGGTCGTCTACGGCGACGACGGCCAGCTCTTCACCGCGTCGTTCATGGATTACCCGATCCCGCGCGCCGACGACCTGCCCGCGCTGCGCGTCGAGCACCACGTCGTGCCGTGCGCGACGAACCCGCTGGGCGTCAAGGGCGCCGGCGAGTCGGGCGTCGCGGGCTCGCTGCCGTCGGCGATCGGCGCGATCCTGGACGCGCTCGCCACGCGGGGCGTCACGCATCTCGATCTGCCCATGACCCCCGCCCGCATCTGGGCGGCGCTGACCGACGTCCGGGAGGAGAGGCGCGCCCCCGATCGGCCCGCGGCTCGCGCCGGGCGACACGCGCGCTACTGATTCTCCCGGAATGCGGTGACGACACGACGCCCCGGGCGGGGGCGCAACTCCGATGTCGCGAGAATCACCGGCGCCGGAGCCGGCGCAACCGCCCCGATACCCGGGCCGGGCGCTACCGCCCGCGGGCGGACTCGATCAGGGCGCGGACCCGGGACGGGACCAGCGGCGTCTGCGTCACCTTGACGCCGAACGGCGCCAGCGCGTCCTCGACGGCGTTGGCGATCGCGGCCGGCGGCGAGATGGCGCCGCCCTCGCCGAGCCCCTTGGCGCCGAGCGGGTTCCGCGCGGACGGGAACTCGAGGTGGACCGTCTCGAGCGACGGCAGGTCCTCGGCGCGCGGCACGAAGTAGTCCATCAGCGAGCCCGTGAGCAGCTGGCCCTGCTCGTCGTAGACCATCTCCTCGCCGAGCGCCCCGCCGACGCCCTGCGCGACGCCGCCGTGGACCTGGCCGTCCACGATGATCGGGTTGATGACCTTGCCGCAGTCGTGGGCGACGACGTAGCGGAGCAGCCGCACGGCCCCCGTGTCGGGATCGACCTCGACCACCGCGACGTGCACCGCGCTCGCGTAGGTCACGGTGGGCACGTGGTGGTAGGCGCTCGCCTCGAAGTCGGGGGCGGCGACGCCGGGCTCGGCGAACGTCGGCAGCGAGGCCTGCACCACGCGCGCGAGATCCACGGCGGACGCCGGCGCGCCGCGGACGAACGCCCGCCCATCCTCGATCTCGACGTCGTCCTCGGCGGCTTCCAGCAGCGCCGCCGCCGCCCGGACGAGCTTCCGGCGCACCTCCGCGCAGGCGTCCACGATGCTGCTCCCCGCGGTGACGGCGCCGCGGCTGGCGAACGTCCCGACGCCGAAGGGCACGGCCGCCGTGTCGCCGCCGACGATCGTCACCCAGTCGAGCGGCACGCCGAGGGCGTCGGCGGCGATCTGGGCGAACGAGGTCTCGTGGCCCTGCCCGGACGACACGGCGCCGGTCGCCACCAGCACCCGGCCCTGCAGGTCGACCTTGACGCTGACGCCCTCGTACGGGCCGATCGCCGTGCCCTCCACGTAGCCGGAGATGCCGATGCCGCGGTGGACGCCGCGCTGGCGCAGCGTCGCCTGCTCGCGCCGGAACCCCTCGTAGTCCGCCGCCTTCAGCGCCGCCTCGAGGGCCCCGCGGTAGTCGCCCGAGTCGTAGACCAGCGGGTTGCCGTCGCGGTACGGCATGCCGAGCTGCCACGGCAGCTCCTCGGCGCCGAGGTAGTTGCGGCGGCGGATCTCCGCGGGATCCATGCGGAGCTCGCGCGCCAGCCGGTCCACCGCGCGGTCCATGGCGAAGACCGTCTCCGGGCGGCCCGCGCCCCGGTAGGGGGCGTTCGGCGTCTTGTTGGTGACGACGGCCTTCACGTCGACGGCCAGGCTCCGGACGCGGTGCGGGCCCAGCAGGTGGGCGACGGTGTTGTACGGGAGCACGATGCCCCAGACGTTGTAGGCGCCGAGGTCGACCCAGATGCGGTCGCGCACCGCGAGCATCGTGCCGTCGCGCCGCGCGGCGATCTGGATCGCGTGCACCTGGTGACGCGCGTGGGCGGCGCCCATCATGTGCTCGCGGCGGCTCTCGATCCACTTCACCGGGCGGTTGAGGACCATGGCGGCGATGGGGATCAGCACGTCCTCGGCGTAGCCGGACGCCTTCGTCCCGAACCCCCCGCCCAGGTCCGGCGCGACCACGCGGATCTTGTGAGGCGGCAGGCCGAGCGCGGGGACGAGCCCCTGCTGGACGAAGTGGGAGACCTGCGTGGAGTTCCACGTCGTGAGCGAGCCGTCGCGGCGGTCCCACTGCGCGACGACCCCGCGCGTCTCGATCGGCATGCCGACGTAGCGGTGGACGTGGAACGTCTCCGAGACAACGACGTCGGCCGCGGCGAAGGCCGCGTCCGGGTCGCCGAACGCGTGGGTGAAGGCGAGGCCGACGTTGGTTCCCCATGCCTCGTGGATGAGGGGCGACCCGGGCTCCGCCGCCCGCACCATGTCGGTCACGGCGGGCAGCGGCTCCCAGTCGACGCCGACGCTCTCGGCGGCGTCGGCGGCGCGCTCGGGGCCGTCCGCGACCACCATCGCGACGATCTCGCCGACGTGGCGGGCGCGGTCCCGGCACAGCGCGTGCTGCGGCGCCTGGCGCACGTCGAACCGGATGGCGGCGGCGAGCCCGGGCGGCACGGCGCCGAAGAGCGGCAGCGGCTTCATCCAGCGCTCGAGGTCGGCGAACGTGAGGACGGCGGCGACGCCCGGCATCGCGCGAGCCGCGCCGGCGTGGACGGCGACGATCCTCGCGTGGGCGTGGGGTGAGCGCACGAACGCCGCGTGCAGCATGCCCGGCAGGGTGACGTCGTCGACGTAGCGGCCCTCGCCGCGCAGGAAGCGCGGGTCCTCGCGCCGCTTGACCGCCGCTCCGAAGTACTTCGCTCCCATGGCCGCTCCGCGACTATACCCCAGCGCGCGCGGGCCGCCACCGGCCGCTCAGCGCAGCCGTGACGCCACCTCGTCGGCGAGGATCCCGAGGCTGCGGTGCACGCGCTCGCGCGGGATCAGCCCGCCGGGGTTCAGCTCGACGACGATCCCGGCGAGCCCGAGGTCGTCCCGGAGCGAGCCGAGGCGGTCGACGAGCGCCTCGGCGGTCCCGAACGCGACCTTGGACTTCACGATCTCGTCGTAGGAGAGCGCGGCGAGGCGGTCGGCCTGGAACCGGCGCCGCTCGGCGGGGCCCGCGCCGGCGCGCCCCACCGCCGAGCGTGTCAGCTCCGCCTGGCGCTTGAAGTAGTGCTCGATGCTCCTGGCCGGCTCCTCCAGCGCCGCGGCCGGCGTCTCCGCCGCGTACACGGGGATGCGGAGGTAGACGTCGCCGGTGCCCGGGTGGCCGGCGTCCTTCCACGCCTCGCGGTAGGCGCGGAGCTGGTCGCGCAGCTCGGCGAGGTCGGTCGCCCTGAGCCCGACGAAGATCGGCCGCCCCTCGCGCCCGATCGTCCTGAACGTCTCGTCGCTCGTGACGGCGACCCGCACCGGAGGGTGCGGCCGCTGGTACGGACGCGGCGAGACGGCCGCGTCCCGCACCCGGTAGAACTCGCCGTCGAAGCTGAACCGCTCGCCCTTCCACGCCTGGAGGATCAGCGCGAGCGCCTCGGTGAAGCGCGCCTGGCTCTCCTCGTAGGCCACGCCGAACACGTCGTACGCCCGGGGGGCGCCGCTGCGCCCGACGCCGAAGACGAAGCGGCCCTTGCTGATGTGGTCGACCGTGGCGGCCTCCTCGGCGATGCGCAGCGGGTGGTGCAGCGGGAGGATCTCGACCGCGGTGCCGACGACGAGCCGCCGGGTGCGCGCGGCGATCGCCCCGGCCACGACCAGCGAGGCGGTGAGCACCGAGCGATCGGGCGTGAAGTGGAGCTGGCCCAGCCAGACGCCGTCCAGGCCGCGCGCCTCGGCGGCGTCGACGAGCTGGAAGGCCTCGTCGAAGGCGTCGCCGGGGCCGAGACCCTGGCTGGACTCCTCGAGGAAGATGCCGATGTGCATCGGGCCGCCTCGTCTCCGGGCCGGCAGAGGCTAGCACATCCGCGGCCTCCCCGAGGGGGCCGTTCGACAGTAGAATGCGGGGCGCCATGAGCGTCCGGTTCGGCGTCCTGATCCCCACGCGCGAGGCGATCATGTCCGCCCGCCCCGAGACGGCGCCCCTGCTGGCGATGGCGGAGCGCGCCGAGGCGGCGGGATTCCACTCCGTCTGGATCGGCGACTCGATCACGGCCCGCCCCCGGCACGAGCCGCTCACGCTGCTCGCCGCCGTCGCCGCCCGCACCCGCCGGGTCAGCGTCGGAACGGCCGTGCTGCTGCCCGCGCTCCGGCCGCCGGTGGTCCTGGCCCACGTCGTGGGCACGCTCGATCGCGTGGCCGAGGGGCGGGTGATCCTCGGCGCCGGCATCGCCGCCGACACGCCGGCGATCCGGCGGGAGTTCGAGGCCGTCGGCGTGCCGTTCGAGCGGCGGGTCGGCCGGTTCCTCGAGACGCTCGAGATCTGCCGCGCGCTGTGGTCGCGCGACGGCGTGACCTTCAGCGGCAAGCACTTCACGCTCCGCGACGCCACGGTGGAGCCGAAGCCCCACCGCCCGGGCGGCCCGCCGATCTGGATCGGCGGCAGCGGCCCGACGGCGCTGCGCGAGGCGGCGCGCTTCGACGCGTGGTTCCCGACGGGACCCAGCGTCGAGTTCTTCGCGGAGCGCTGGCCGGGCGTCCAGGCCGCCGCCCGCGCCGCCGGCCGGCCGGCCGGCGCCGTCACCGGCGCCGCCTACGTCACGCTCGCGATCGACCCGAGCCGCGAGGCCGCCGAGCGCCGCCTGCACGGCTTCCTCGAGACGTACTACGCGATGCCCGCGCGCGCGCTGCTGGCGCGCCAGGCCTGCTACGCGGGCCCCCTCGAGGGCTGTGCGGAGTGGCTGCAGCGGTGGATCGACGCCGGCGCGCAGCACCTCGTCCTCCGGTTCGCCGGCGGCGATCAGCTCGCCCAGGTCGACGAGGCCGCCTCGCGACTGCTGCCCCGCCTGCGGGGCGTCTGAGGTAGACTCCCGCGTACCGCGAGCGGCCCCCGCCGGTCGCGATCCCCGACTGGAGGAGACCATGCGAAACCTGATCACGTCGCTCGTCGCCGCGCTGCTCGGCGCCGCGGCCGTCGCGTCCCACGCCGAGGCGCAGACGACGCTCACGATGTCGTCGTGGGTGTCGCCCCAGCACCACCTGACCAGCGTCGTCCTGCAGGGGTGGGCGAACGAGGTCGAGAAGGCCACCGGCGGCCGGGTGAAGCTCCAGATGCTCCCCAAGCACCCCTCGGCGCCTCCCGGCACGCTCGACGCCGTCCGTGACGGCCTCGTGGACGTCTCCTACGTCACCGCGAGCTACACCCCGGCGCGCCACATCCTGCCGATGCTGGCCGAGCTGCCCGGCGCCGGCGACACGGCGCTGGTCAACTCGATCGCGTACTCGCGCATCCACTGGAAGCACTTCCACAAGCTCGGCGAGTACAGGGGCGTCAAGCTCCTCGGCGTGTTCACCCACGGCCCCGGGCAGATGTTCACCAAGCGCCCGGTGACGGGCATCAATGACGTGCAGGGGCTGAAGATCCGCACGGGCGGCGGCGTCGCCGAGGCCGTGGCCAAGGCCCTCGGCGCCTCGGCGTTCGTCAAGCCGGCGCCGGAGTCCTTCGAGCTGCTGAAGTCGGGCGTGGCGGACGGCGTGTTCTTCCCGCTCGAGTCGGTCGTCTCGTTCAAGCTCGACACCGTCCTCGAGCAGGCCACGCTGTTCCCCGGCGGCATGTACAGCTCGGCGTTCGGCTTCTTCATGAACGAGGACAAGTGGAACAAGCTGCCGAAGGAGGACCAGGCCGCCATCGAGAAGCTGTCGGGCGAGTACCTGGCGCGGATGGCCGGCCGCTCGTGGGACGAGGCCGACAAGCGCGGGATGGAGGCCCTCAAGAAGTCCGGCGTCAAGATCGTGAACGCCGACCCGGCGTTCGTCGCCGAGGTGCAGAAGCGCTCCGCGCCCATCATCGACGACTGGGTGAAGAAGGCGAGCGCCAAGGGAATCGACGCCGCGAAGATCCTCGCCGAGTTCCGGGCGGAGCTGAAGAAGGTCGCGGCTGAGAAGTGAGCTGAGCGCCCCCGAGCCCGGGTGGGAGCGGCGCGCCGACGCCGCGCTCGGCGTCGCCGCTTCCACCATCCTCCTGTCCATGATGGTGCTGACCTTCGTGGACGTGGTGGCCCGCTACGTCTTCAGCCGTCCCCTGCGCGGCGCGTTCGAGGTGACCGAGCTCCTGCTCCTCGTCCTCATCTTCGCGGGGCTCCCGCTCGTGTCCTCCGCCGGCGAGCACGTCACCATGGACTTCATCGACCGGCTGCTGCCCGCGCGCCACCGCCGCCTCCTCGAGCGGGCCGTGGACGCCGTGGCCGCCGCGCTCATGGGGCTCGCCGCCTGGCTCGTCTGGCTCAAGGCCGACCGGATCGCGGCGTACGGCGACGCGACCGACGTCCTCCGGATCCTCTACGCGCCCTTCGTCTACTTCATGGCCCTCATGATCGCCGTCGCCGCGGTGATCCACGTCTACCGGGTCTTCGGGCGCCGATGACCGAGGGTCTGGTGGGCCTCGTGGCGATGCTCCTCATCGCCTTCGTCCGCGTGCCCATCGCGCTCGCCATGGCCGTCGTCGGCGTCGTCGGCTACGCCTACATGCGCGACTGGAACTGGACGGTGGCCTTCGCGATCGTCCAGACGAAGCTCTACGAGACCGGGCGCAACTACACCCTCTCGGTCGTGCCGCTGTTCATCCTCATGGGCAACTTCGTGACGCGGGCGGGGATGTCGCAGGAGCTGTTCCGCGCGGCCTACGCCTTCATCGGCCACCTCCGCGGCGGCCTCGCGATGGCGACGATCTGGGCGTCGGCGGGGTTCGGCGGCATCTGCGGGTCGTCGATCGCCACGGCCGCCACGATGGCGAAGGTCGCCTATCCGTCGATGAGGCGCTTCGGCTACTCCGACCGCCTGGCCGCCGGCGCGATCGCCTCGGGCGGCACGCTCGGCATCATGATCCCGCCGTCGACCATCATGGTCCTCTACGGCGTCTTCACCGAGACCAACATCGGGAAGCTCTTCGCCGCGGGCGTGCTGCCGGGGATCGCCGGCGCCACGCTCCTCTGCGCCGCCGTGGTCTGGGTGACCTGGCGCGATCCCCGATCGGGGCCGCCCGGCGAGCGCAGCCGCTGGCGCGAGCGCTGGCTGGCCCTCAAGGAGGTGTGGGCGGTGGCGGCGCTGTTCCTCTTCGTCATGGGCGGGATCTACGGCGGGCTCTTCACGGCGACCGAGGGGGCCGGCATGGGCGCCTTCGGCGCCCTGGTCTTCGCGCTGTGGCGCCGCGCGCTGACGTGGCGAACGCTCTACGCGGCGCTCCTCGAGAGCGCGCGGACGACCGCGATGCTGTTCACGATCCTGATCGGCGCCCTGATCTTCGCGGAGTTCATCAACATCACGACGATGCCCGCCGATCTGAAGGCGCTGGTGAGCCGCTTCGAGCTGCACCCGGTGCTGGTCGTCGCCGCCATCTGCGCGATCTACGTGCTCCTCGGCACCGCGATGGAGGAGCTGTCGATGGTGCTGCTGACGATCCCGGTCTTCTTCCCGATCGTCGTGCACCTCGGCTTCGACCCGGTGTGGTTCGGCGTGCTGATCGTCACGATCGTCGAGATCGGGCTGATCTCCCCGCCCGTGGGCATGAACCTGTTCGTGGTGCGCACGCTCCTGCCCGGCGTCAGCACGGGCACCCTGTTCCGCGGCGTGCTGCCGTTCATGGTCGCCGACGTCATCCGGCTCGTGCTCCTGATCGCGGTCCCGGCCCTCGCCCTCTGGCTCCCGAGCCTGATGAGGTGACGCCGGCCGGCGGTGGCGCAGGCCGCGGCGAGACGGCCACGGGCCGTCACGGCGTCGCCGTCATCACTTCTCGGCGCATGAGACCAGCTCCCACTCCCAGTCAGTCCTGTGAACCGCACGCATCCACGAACGCCTTGACGTCGGGAGAACATCAGAGGGTCGAATGCCTCGACCCTCCAGCGACTGAAGAACGGCTGCGTCGTCCGGTCCCGATCCGGCGCAGGTCGCTCCTGGGTCCGGGCTCGCCGTTCCTGTGGTCCCGCTCGTTGCGCTCCCGTTCCTGTCGCGCACGTAGCGACAGCCCTGGCGGCACCACACGTCGATGGTCTCGACCACGGAGCCGTCGCCCTGCAGGGCGACCACGCGCGCGTAGACTGGGTAGGGGCCGCCCCTCCACTGCCACTGCTCGCCGACGGTGAACGTCGGCGCGTCGGCGACAACGGATCGCCCGCCGGGAACGGCCGGACCGATGTGCTACTTCACTCTCAGATCCTCCACCGGGCCGACGTAGGGGAACCCCTGGATCAGGCCGGCCGCCGGCTCGGCGACGCGCGATGCCACGCCCCACAGGAAGGCCTGCTGGAAGAGCGGCGCGGCCAGCACGCGGTCGGCGACGATCCTCTGGATCTGGTGCAGGAGCGCCTCGCGCTTCTTGCGGTCCTGCTCCCTCGCCTGCTGCTGGAAGAGATCGTCGATCTCGGGAAGCGTCCCGTAGGCGTAGATGCCGTTGCGGGTGAAGAAGGGCTCGAGCCGCGCCGCCGCGTTGCCCGCCGCGCCGGTGGCGCCGATGACGAGCCCGCGCATCTTCTTCTCGCGCCACGTCGTCATGAACGTCGCGCGCTCCATCGTCCGCACCCGCGTGCGGATGCCGACGGCCTGCAGGTAGCCGCCGACCGCCTCGCCGAGCGACGTGTAGGGCGGCAGCGGGGTGATCTCGCCGGCGTCGAACCCGTTCGGGTAGCCCGCCTCGGCCAGCAGCTTGCGGGCCCGGGCCGGGTCGTACGGCGGCGGCTCGACGCGCAGCGCGAAGTCGAACTCGGGCGGCACGAACGCGCCGGTGATGCGGCCGAGGCCCAACATCTCGGCCTGGTTCAGGGCCTGGCGGTCGATGGCCAGGCTCGCCGCCAGCCGCACGCGCTGGTCGTGCCAGGGCGACTTCGGATCCCACTGGTCCACGAAGTCGATCCAGTAGACGCCGTAGAGCATCGGCGCGACGATCCGCACGCCCGGCGTCCGGCGCAGGTCCTCGGCGATGGCCCCGCCGAACAGATACGCCAGGTCGACCTCGCCGCGCTTCACCGCGGCCGCGCGCGTCGCCTCGTCGGGGATCGTGCGCATCACGAGACGCTTCACCTGCGGCGCCTTGCGCCAGTAGTCGCCGACGGCCTCCAGGACCAGCTCGACGCCCGGGGTGAAGGAAACGAAGCGGTACGGGCCGGCGCCGACCGGGGCCCTCTTGAACCCGTCGTCGCCGACCTTCTCGATGTACTTCTTCGGGACGATCCACGCCGCGCCGGTGGCCGAGGTGCCGTAGAACGCCATGAAGTCCGCCCACGGTTCCTTGAGCACGAAGCGGACGCGATCGGGCGCGGCGATCTGGATCTCCTTCACCTTGCTCTTCAGGAGCGCGGCGCCGCTGCCCTTGTACCGCTCGAACGAGAACTTCACGTCCTCGGCGGTCACGGGATCTCCGTTGTGGAACTTGACGCCCTTCCGGAGGACGAACTCGTACGCGAGGCCGTCCTTCGACATCGACCACGACTCCGCGAGGCTCGGCGTGTTGAGCCCGGCGGGCATCGGCTTGGTGAGCGCGTCGTGGAGCGCGTAGAGGACCATGAACGGCGTGATCAGGGCCTCCGTCTCGCCGGGGTCGAGCCACCGCGAGACCAGCGTGACGTGGACGCCGATGGTGGCGGTGTCGGGGGCGGCCGCGCAGGGCGCGGCGAGGACGGCGACGAGGACGAGCGCGAGGAGCGAGCGACGGGCCATTCTCCACCTCCTGCTCGGGACGTGGGACGGGAGCTTACTTCTAGCCGTCCCCCTGGCCCCCGTCAAGCGGCGCCGTGACGGTGGGCCCCACCGTGGTATGTATCGGGCGGGCGAGCCGGTCGCGGGGAGGCCATGCCGATGGGCGAGGTCGCGTTCAACCCGATGGATCCCGAGTTCCTCGAGGATCCCTACCCGACGTATCACCGCCTGCGCTCCGAGGACCCGGTCCACCACAACCCGCTCGGCTTCTGGGTGCTCACGCGCTACGAGGACGTGGTGGCCGTCCTGCGCGACCCGCGCTTCGTCAAGGAGCCCATCGCCGCCTTCGTCGCCGCGCGCTTCGGCGCCCCCGTGCCCGCCATCGGCCTCTCGATGCTCGACCGGGACCCGCCCGACCACACCCGCCTGCGCGGCCTCGTGAGCAAGGCCTTCACCCCCCGGGTCGTGGAGACGCTCCGGCCCCGCATCCAGCGGATCGTGGACGACATCCTGACCCGGGTCGCCGGCCGCGGCGAGATGGACGTGATCGAGGAACTCGCCTACCCGCTGCCGGTGATCGTCATCTGCGAGATGCTCGGCGTCCCCGTGGAGGACCACGAGCGCTTCAAGGGCTGGAGCCTCGACATCGCCCGCGGTCTCGACGCCGTCATGCTGCCGCCGGACTCCGACGTGGCGAAGCGCAGCGTCGCCGCCCGCAGGGCGCTCGCCGACTACTTCCGGCAGCTCATCGCCGAGCGGCGCGCCGCGCCCCGGGCCGACATGCTGTCGGCCCTCATCGCCGCCGAGGAGGCGGGGGACACGCTGAGCGAGGACGAGCTGCTCGCCACGTGCATCCTGCTCCTGATCGCCGGCCACGAGACGACGGTGAACCTCATCGGCAACGGCACGCGGGCGCTGCTGCGGCACCCCGGCGAGCTCCGCCGCCTCCGCGACGACCCGCGCCTCGTCGCCGGCGCCGTCGAGGAGCTGCTCCGCTGGGACGGGCCCGTGCAGCGGACCGCCCGCATCCCGAGCGAGGACGTCGCGATCGGCGGGCGCACGATCCCGAAAGGAGACATGGTGATGCCCTTCATCGGCGCCGCCGACCGCGACCCGGCGCAGTTCCCGGACCCCGACCGGCTCGACATCGCGCGCGCGGACAACCGCCACATCGCGTTCGGCTGGGGCATCCACTTCTGCCTGGGCGCCCCGCTGGCGCGCGTCGAGGGGCAGATCGCCATCGACACGCTCGTGCGGCGGCTCCCGGGGCTCGCGCTCGCGACCGGGCGGCCCGAGTACCGCCAGAGCCTGACGCTGCGGGGGTTGAAGGCGCTGCCGGTGACGTTCTGAAGCGCCGCCACGCGCGGACATCGGCGCCGGGAGGAGAGAGCGATCATGCTTGCGATGTGGGTGAAGGTCCGGGTGAAGCCGGAGGGGCGTGAGCGGTTCCTCGAGGCCATCGCGATCGACGCCCTGGGCTCGGAGCGGGACGAGCCCGGCTGCCACCGGTTCAACGTGCTCCGCGACGCGCAGGACGCCGACGTCTACTACTTCTACGAGGTCTACGAGGACGAGGCCGCCCTCGAGAAGCACCGCACGATGCCCCACTACGCCACGTGGCGCGCCGCCGCCGACACGCTGGCCGCGCCGCCCGAGGCGACCCGCTGCACGACCGTGTTCCCCGCCGACCGGGGGTACTGGATCAGGAGGTGAAGAGACGGCGGCGGTCGTCGCCCGCCGCGCGAACCGGGGACGGATCGGAGGGGGCGCCTCGCCCCCTCCGATCTCGAGAGGAGAAGATCCCATGATCGTCAGGAGCAGCAGCCCGGACGTCGCCATCCCCGACGTCAACATCGCCGACTACGTCCTCCGCCACGCCGACCGCCTCGGCGACAAGCCGGCGATCGTCGACGGCCCGACCGGCCGGACGCTCACCTACCGGCAGCTCGCCGACGGCGTCCGCCGCGCCGCGACCGGCCTCGCCCGCCGGGGATTCGGGCGCGGGGACGTCCTCGCGATCTACAGCCCGAACGTCCCGGAGTACGCGGTCGCGTTCCTGGCGGTCGCCGCTGTGGGCGGCACGAACACGACCGTGAACCCGCTCTACACGGCGGCCGAGCTCGCCACGCAGCTCGCCGACGCCCGCGCCCGGTGCCTGGTGACCGTGCCGATGTTCCTCGACAAGGCCCGCGAGGCGGCGGCGAAGACCGGCGTCGAGGAGATCTTCGTCCTCGGCGCCGGCGAGGGCGCCACGCCGTTCGCGGACCTCCTGCAGTCGCCGCCGGCGCCGCCCGCCGTCGCCGTCGACCCCGCCCGCGACGTCGTCGTGCTGCCGTACTCGAGCGGCACGACCGGCCTGCCGAAGGGCGTCATGCTCACGCACCGCAACCTCGTGGCCAACCTCCAGCAGTGCGAGGGCATGCAGGGCTTCGAGTGCTTCGGCGAGCGCGACGTCGTCATGGCGGTGCTGCCCTTCTTCCACATCTACGGCATGGTCGTCATCATGATGCTGGCGCTCGCCCACGGCGGCACGCTGGTCACCATGCCGCGCTTCGACCTCGTCGACTTCCTGAACCTCGTCCAGAAGCACCGGGCGACCGTGCTGCCGATCGTGCCCCCCATCGTGCTGGGCCTCGTGAAGCACCCCGCCGTCGCCCAGTTCGACCTGTCGAGCGTCCGCCTGGTCTTCTCGGGGGCCGCGCCGCTCGGCGAGGAGGTGGCCCGCGAGCTGAGCGCGCGCCTCGGCTGCCCCGTCGTCCAGGGCTACGGAATGACGGAGGCGAGCCCCGTCACCCACCTGAGCCCCACGGTCAACGCGCCTCGCAAGCCGGGATCGATCGGCAAGGTGGTGCCGAACACGGAGGTGAAGATCGTCGACACTGCGACCGGCGCCGAGCTGGGGGTGCGCCAGGAGGGCGAGCTGCTGATCCGCGGCCCACAGATCATGAAGGGATACCTGAACCGGCCGCAGGAGACGGCGGAGTGCATCGACCGCGAGGGCTGGTACCACACGGGCGACGTCGGCTACGTCGACGAGGAGCAGTGGTTCTACATCGTCGACCGCACGAAGGAGCTGATCAAGTACAAGGGCATGCAGGTGGCGCCGGCCGAGCTGGAGGCGCTGCTGCTGACGCACCCCGCGGTGCTCGACGTCGCGGTGGTCCGGAAGGACGACGAGGAGGCCGGCGAGGTCCCGAAGGCCTTCGTCGTGCTCAGGCCCGACGAGGCGTCGCGGGCCACGAGCGCCGACGCCCTCATGCGCTGGGTCGCCGACCGCGTGGCGCCGCACAAGCGGGTGCGCCACGTGGAGTTCATCGACCAGATCCCCAAGTCGGCGTCCGGCAAGATCCTGCGCCGGGTGCTGATCGACCGCGAGCGCGCCGCCCGCTGAGCCGCGGCGGCGACAGGGAGGCGGGGATCGCTGACGCTCCGCTACCGCCGCCGGGCGGCGTTCTTCGTCGAGACTTCGCGGTGCTCGTCCCGATGCGCCGGGGGCGCCCGTCTCGAGCTGAGGTCGCGTCGATCCACCGGGGTCTACTTCATCCTCACCGACTGGATGATGCGCTCGGCGTGCTCCCGGTGCTTGGCGAAGTAGTGCAGCCGCGCGCCGCCGTAGACGATCAGGTAGAGTCGCGCGTCGACGACGGCGCCGGCGGCGATCGCCTGCTTCTCGAGGCCTGCCGAGTTGAGGAACGTCAGCTCGCAGCGGAAGCCGTCGGCCGTCCCGAACCGATGCGGCCGGACGCCGGCGACGGCGACCTTCTGGGCCCCGCTCGCGGCGAGGGCGTCCGCCAGCAGCTCGGCGATCTCGCCGGGCGTCATCGAGGCCTTGAACCGCAGGCGCTTCTGCTCTTCCGTCCTCGAGAAGAGCGGCTCGCCGTCCTCCAGCCCGTTCAGGAACTGGACGGCCTGGAGCCCGGGCCCGTCCACCGTCCACACTTCCCACTTGCCGTCGGTCGCCGCGCTCCAGCGGATCTGCGGCTCGACGACGTAGCGGTCGGCCACGGTCCGCGGCTGGGGCTCGACGAGCGAGTAGTGGGCGCAGCCGGCGGAGAGCGCGACCGCCGCCGCCAGGGCCACGACCCGACCGGCGTGCCGCCTCACCGGAGCTGCTCGAGGTACGAGTCGATCATGGCCCGGTCCTCCGCGGCGGGGGCGTCGGTCACGTACCGGTGGAAGGCCGCCCGCGCCCGCTCGCGATCGCCACGCCGCATCCACACGAGCCCCAGCGCCCGGTTCGTCTCCGGCGGCGCGTCGCCGGCCGCGAGCGCCTGCTCGTAGGCCTCGACGGCGCGCGCCTCGTCGCCGTCTTTCTGGCGCAGCCGGTACAGCTCTCCCTGGAAGAAGCGCAGCTCGCCCGAGCCGGCCTCCGCGGCGAGCAGGCGGTCGAGGAGCTTCTCGGTGCGGGCGAAGTCGCGCCGGCGCAGCTCGTCGCGGAGCAGGGCCTGGCGCAGCGGTCGCAGGACCCGTCGATATCGCTCACGGCCGTCCGTCCACTCGCGCTCGGCCGTCCAGGTCCTCGCCGCCAGCGCCTTCAGCGTCTCGATCCGCTCGTCCGTCGGCGGATGCGTCGAGAAGAAGATCGGCGGCGCCGACTCGTCGCCGGCCTTCCGCTCCTCGTCGAGCGCCTCCCAGATCTTCGCGGCCTCCCGGGGGTCGTAGCCGGCCCTCGCCATCAGCTCGAAGCCGATCTCGTCCGCCTCGCGCTCGTTGTCGCGGGAAAACGCCAGGATCGAGCCCAGCGCGGCGAGCTGCGCGAGCGGCCCGACGTAGCCGTGGCCGGCCGCCGCCGCCAGCAGCGAGAACACCGCCACGACGTTCGTCTTCGTGCGGACGTCGCGCCAGCGCTGGATGGAATGGCGCCGCAGGTAGTGGCCCAGCTCGTGGCCCAGGACGTAGGCGAGCTGGGCCTCGTTGTCGGCGCGCAGCATCAGCCCCGTCCACACCTCCATGACCCCGTTCGGGCCCATGGTGGCGTTGAAGTGGGGCGTCTGGACGACGTAGAGCCGGACGTCGGCGCAATGCTCCGGCGCGAGCCGGCAGAGGATCTCCCGGAGGTAGCCGCGCACGGCGTCGTCGGTCAGCAGCCGCCCGGAGCCGCGGAGCCGCTCTTCCACCCGGTCCATCTGCATCCACAGGCCGGCCTCGTCGCTGTCCGCCGGCGGCCGCTGGCCCGGCTGGAGGTCGGCCATCGCACCGGGCGCGCCCCGCGGCGTCGCGCACCCGGCCACGACGACGACAAGCGCGAGCAGCCAGACCAGGCGTCTCACAGCGGCAGCTCCGCGAGCAGGCTCTTGACCGCATCGCCGGCGGGCTCCGCCTTCCGCAGGTCACCCGTGGGACTCACGAGGCGGTTGAACCAGACGATGTCGCCCGTGCGGAGGTCGACGAGCGAGGCGAAGCCCCACTGCTGGCCGCCCGGCACGCCGACGCCGAGGAGCGCCGCGCCGACGATGAGCGCGACACGCCCGGCGCTCGCGTAGCTGTCGCGGAGGAAGACGAACAGCGCGTAGTCGGCGCCCGTCCGCTCCCGGAGCCGGCCGACCTCGGGCCCCAGCGTCCAGTCGAAGACGTCCCGCTTGGTCGGCAGCTCCAGCACGGGCAGGTACTTGTGCCGGAGGATGGAGCCGCCGACCTCGTCGTGCAGCTTGAGGAGCTGGAGGTCGGCCGGGTCCGGGTCGCCGCCCGGAGCCGGATAGCGCACGACCGTCGCGTTCTTGCCTTCGAGATGACGATCGAGCGCCGCCGCGACGTGGGCCCTGCCCTGCTCGGTCCAGTCGGCCTTGGGCTCCAGGAGGCCGCCGGCGGTCAGCTCGCTCAGCTCGACGTCCGGAGGCATGATCAGCACGCGGACGGGGTCCGCCGGCCGGGTGAAGCCCCTGTCACGGAGCAGGACGCCGGGCGGCGCGCACCCCACCAGCACGATCGCCAGGACCGGGATCGCCAGCCAGCCATGGTGTCTCATCGCCCTGCCCCCCGGGTGGGCCCGCCCCTGCGGCGTCGGGTGGCGGGGCCTCGGCGCCGCGGGCGCGGCCGCGAGCCCCGCCCCCCGAACCGCGCCTGAGTTACCATGTCGCCCCATGACTGACAAGCCGGTCCGCGTCGGGTTCATCGGCGCCGGCGCCAACAGCCGCCGCCACCACATCCCGAAGCTCGCCGCGCAGCCCGGCGTGACGCTCGCCTGCGTCGCCAACCGCACGAAGGAGTCCGGCGAGCGCGTGGCGCGCGAGCTCGGCATCGCCCGCGTCCACGACGACTGGCGCGACGTCGTCCGCGCTCCCGACGTCGACGCCGTGTGCATCGGCACGTGGCCCTACCTCCACTGCGAGGCGACGATCGCGGCGCTGGAGCACGGCAAGCACGTGCTCTGCGAGGCGCGCATGGCGATGAACGCCGCCGAGGCGCGCCGCATGCTCGAGGCGTCGCGCCGGGCGCCGCACCTGGTGGCCCAGCTGGTGCCGGCGCCCCACACGCTGGAGATCGATCCGACGCTCTCGGCGCTGCTCTCGGACGGCTACGTTGGCGAGGTGCTCGCCGTGGAGATCCACGCCACCCAGCAGGCGCGCTTCGTGGACCGGGACGAGCCGCTCCACTGGCGCCAGGACGTCCGCCTGAGCGGCAACAACGTCCTCAACATGGGCATCTGGTACGAGGCGATGATGCGGTGGGTCGGACCCGCCCGGCGGGTCGTGGCGATGACGAAGATCGCCGTGCCGCGCCGGCGGGACGCGGGCGGCGTCCTGCGCGAGGTGAAGGTGCCCGACCACGTCGACATCCTGGCCGAGCTGGCGAGCGGCGCGGTCGCGCGGATGCGGTTCAGCGCGATCACGGCGCTGGCGCCGCCGCCGGAGGCGTGGATCTTCGGCGCCGACGGCACGCTGCGGGTCGAGGCCGACGCCCGCCGGCTCTCGGGCGGGCGCCGCGGCGACCGCGAGCTCCGCGAGATCCCGATCCCCCCGGAGCGCCGGGTCGGCTGGCGGGTCGAGGAGGAGTTCGTGAACGCGATCCGCGGGCGGGAACGGGTCAGCCGGACGACCTTCGAGGACGGCGTGCGCTACATGGAGTTCACGGACGCCGTGATCCGCAGCGCGGCGAGCGGGCGGGCGGAGGACGTCGCGCAGCCATGACGATCTTCAACCTGCACGTCACCCACACCCCGGAGGGCGTCGATCGCGCCGCCGCCGGGATCCCGGCGAGCGCTTCCAGTGCGACCGGGACCGGCACTACCGGGCGATGTTCGCCGACGTCCTGTAGACTCTGACCCCGCCGCGGCGCGCGGCCGGGATCTCCCGGCGGCACGCCGGGACGTCCGCCCGGCCTGCCGGCTCGCCGGGTTGCCGGCGGCCCTTGACAGCGCCGACCCGACCCTCTACGAGGAGGGGCATGCCCTACATCATCGGCATCGACACCGGAGGCACCTTCACCGACTGCGTCGTGATGGACGCCGAGGGCCGCATCGTCACCGCCAAGGCCTCGTCCACGCCCGACGACTTCTCCGAGGGCGTCATGGAGTCGCTCAGGCTCGCCGGCGACAGGCTCGGGCTCACGACCGAGGCGCTGCTTCGCGCCACGGAGCGGCTGGCGCTCGGCACCACGGTCGGGACGAACGCGATGCTGCAGCGCCGGGGCGCGCGCGTCGGGCTCATCACCACCCGCGGCCACCGCGACGTCATCCACATCATGCGCGGCGCCCGCGGCGTGCCGGGGCTGAACAACGTGCAGGTCCTCCACTTCCCCGAGAGCGGCAAGCCGGACCCGATCGTGCCCAAGCCGCTGATCCGCGAGGTGAGCGAGCGCGTCGACTGCAAGGGCGAGGTCGTCGTGGGGCTCAACGAGGCGGAGGCCGAGGAGGCGATCCGCGCCCTCGTCGCCCGGGGCGTGGAGGCCATCGCCATCTGCTTCCTGTGGTCGTTCAAGCACGCCGAGCACGAGCGGCGCGTGAAGGCGATGGCCGCGCGGCTGGCGCCCGGCGTGTTCGTCTGCTGCTCGGCCGACCTGATCCCGCGCTGGGGCGAGTACGAGCGCACCGTCGCGACCGTGCTCAACGCCTACCTCGGCCCCGTCATGTCGCGCTACCTCGGACGGCTCGAGACGCGGGCGCAGGCGAGCGGGCTCCGGTACCCGCTGCAGGTCATGCAGTGCGGCGGCGGCGTCATCCCCGCCGGCGAGGCCGCACGGCGCGCGTTCCTCACGCTCGATTCCGGCCCCGTCGCCGGCGTGCTCGCCTCGCAGTACCTGGGCGGCATCATCGGGCACAAGCACGTGATCGCCACCGACATGGGCGGCACGTCGTTCGACGTCGGCCTCGTCTGGGACGGCGAGCCCGTCGCCTCGTACCAGAGCGTCGTGCACCAGTACGAGTACTTCGTGCCGCGCATCGACATCCGCTCGATCGGCAGCGGGGGCGGCTCGATCGTCTGGATCGACGACGTGAGCGGCACGATGCGCGTCGGCCCGCTCTCGGCCGGCGCCCAGCCGGGGCCGGCGTGCTACGGCCGGGGCGGCACCCAGCCCACCGTCACCGACGCCGACCTCGTGCTCGGCTACCTCGACCCCGCGTCCTTCCTCGGCGGCCGGCTCCGCCTCGATACCGGCCGCGCCCGCGAGAGCCTCGCGCCGATCGCCACGCGCCTCGGCCTCGGCCTCGTCGAGACCGCGGCGGGCGCGGCCCGCGTCGTCGAGCACCAGATGGCCGACCTCATCCGCAAGGCGACCGTGCAGAAGGGCTACGACCCGCGCGACTGCGTGGTCTTCGCCTACGGCGGCGCCGGCCCGGTGCACGCCGGCGTCTACGCCCGCGAGCTGGGCGCCCAGGGCGTCGTCGTCCCGCTCGGCGGCGTCTGCTCGCTCTGGTCGGCGCTCGGCGCGGCCTCGGCCGACCTCCTGCACATCTACGAGGCGGTCGACATCCAGCCGAGCCCGTGGGACCCGCCGCGCGTGATGCAGCGCTTCGCCGAGCTGGAGGAGCGGGGGCTCGCCCAGCTCCGCGCCGACGGCATCGACCCGGCCCGCGGCCGTCTCGCGCGCTCGGCCGACATCCGCTACAAGGGGCAGATCAACGAGGTCGAGGTGCCGGTGCCCTCCGGCGTGCTCGACGAGACGGCGCTCGCCCAGCTCGTGAGCGACTTCCACCGTCGCTACGAGACCGTCTACGGACACGGCGCGGGCTTCCGGGAGGCGCGCGTGGAGATCGTCACCTACCGCGTCCGCGCCTCCGCCGCGAGCGCCAAGCCGCGCATCGTCGCCTCGCCCGAGGCCGACCGCGCGCCGTCGCGCGAGGCGGAGGCCGGCGCGCGCCCCGTCTACTGGGCGGAGCTGGGGGACTTCGAGAAGACGCCGATCTTCCGGGGCGAGCGGCTCGTCGCGGGCAACGTCGTGCCGGGGCCGGCGATCATCCAGGTCCCCGACACGACGATCGTCGTCCACCCGTTCCAGACCGCGCGCGTCGACGCCTACGGCAACGTGCTGATCGATCTCGGAGCGGGGAGCCGGTGATGGCGGCCGCCGGCATCACCCACCGCACCGTCGAGACCAACGGCATCCGCATGCACGTCGCCGAGCAGGGCACGGGGCCGCTGGTCGTGCTGTGCCACGGCTTCCCGGAGTCGTGGTACTCGTGGCGCCACCAGCTCCGGGCGCTCGCCGAGGCCGGCTACCGGGCCGTGGCGCCCGACATGCGCGGCTACGGGCAGACCGACGCGCCCGCCGAGATCGAGCGCTACACGCTGCTCCACCTGGTCGGCGACATGGTCGGGCTGCTCGACGCCCTCGGCGCCGACACGGCGGTGATCGCCGGCCACGACTGGGGCGCGCCGGTCGCCTGGTACTCCGCGCTGCTCCGCCCCGACCGCTTCCGCGGGGTCATCGGGCTCAGCGTGCCGTTCCGGCCGCGCGGCGCCGCCCGCCCGACCACGGTCATGCCGCAGACCGAGGACGAGGTGTTCTACCAGCTGTACTTCCAGGCGCCCGGCGTGGCCGAGGCGGAGCTGGAGCGCGACGTGCGGGCCACCATGCGCCGCGTGCTCTGCTCGGCGTCGGGCGACGTCGTCGGCCGCTCGGTCTTCGGCTCGCAGGGCGCCGTCGGCATGGTGCCCCGCCGCGGCGGCCTGCTCGACCGCACGGTGGACCCCGAGACGCTGCCCGCGTGGCTCACCGAGGCCGACGTCGACGTCTACGCGGCGGAGTTCTCGCGCGCGGGCTTCCGCGGCGGCCTCAACTGGTACCGCAACATCGACCGCGGCTGGGAGCTGCTCGCGCCGTGGGCGGGCGCGCTCGTCACCGTGCCCGCGCTCTACGTCGCCGGCGACCGCGACATCGTCGTCGCGTTCCGCGGCATGGACCAGCTCGTCCCGAATCTCTCGAAGTTCGTCCCGAACCTCCGGCGGACGCTGATGCTGCCCGGCTGCGGCCACTGGACGCAGCAGGAGCGGCCCGACGAGGTGAACGCCGCGATGCTCGAGTTCCTCGCGAGCCTGGGAGGCAAGTGATGGCGGACCGGCCGCATCCATCCTCGATCGCCGGCGGGCCCCACGACGGCACCACGTTCTCCTACATCCCCGGCGACACGCTCGCGATCGACCCGGGCCTCACGCTTCACCGGGAGTGGACGGACAAGATCGACCCGATCACCTACGAGGTCGTCCGCCACAACCTCTGGAACATCAACGAGGAGCTGGGGATGACGATCCAGCGCATCTCCGGCTCGCCGGTGGCCATGTACGCCTTCGACCTCAACTCGTCGATCTTCACGGAGGACGGCGAGTTCATCTACTACGGCCCCTACCAGCTCTACATGTCGGGCGTCTCGGACGTGCAGGTGAAGTGGACGCTCGAGCACCGCAGCAAGAACCCGGGGATCTTCGAGGACGACATGTTCCTCTCGAACGACCCCTGGGTCGGCGCCGCCCACCAGATGGACGTGACCCTGCTGACGCCGGTGTTCTGGGAGGGCAAGCTCTTCTGCTGGATCACCAACGTCCTCCACCAGTACGACGTCGGCGGGATCACGCCGGGGTCGTTCTGTCCCAACGCCCGCGACGCCTTCGACGAGGGCATCCTGATCCCGCCCGTGAAGATCGTCGAGCGCGGCGAGCTGCGACGCGACATCGAGGGCGTCTACCTGCGCGCCTCCCGCAAGCCGTACCTGGTCGCGCTCGATCTCCGGGCCCAGATCGCCGGCAACAACACCGCCAAGCGCCGGATCCTCGGGCTGATCCGCCGCTACGGCCCCGAGGTCGTCAAGGGCGTGATGCGGAAGATCATCGACACGGCGGAGCAGGCGTTCCTCGCCAAGCTCGCCCGCGTCCCCGACGGCGTGTGGCGGGAGCGCTCGTACGTCGAGGTCGCCCACGTCGGCGACCGGAAGACTTACCCGGTCATGCTGACGATGCGCAAGCGGGGCGACCGGCTGATCTTCGACAACGCGGGCACCGCGCCCCAGGTCGGCGCGATCAACACGACGTACTCGGGCTGGCGGGGCTCCCTCATGACCGCCATCAACGAGCTGCTCTGCTGGGACCAGCTCTACGCGATCGGCGGCGCGCTCCGCCACATCGAGTTCCAGCCGGCGCTCGGCGCGTTCACCTCGGCCACGCACCCGGCGTCGGTCTCGACGGCGCCTGTGCAGGCGATGGAGATCTCGCTCTACCCCGCCTACAACACCATCAGCAAGATGCTCAGCACGGATCCGGAGCTGAAGCGCGACGTGATGACCATCGGCGGCACGTCGCAGTTCCCGCTGACCGTCTTCCGCGGCGTCGACCAGTGGGGCGAGCGCTTCGGCTACCTCCTGCTCGATCCCATGGTGGGCGCCATCGGCGCGTTCTCCTTCCGCGACGGCATCGCCACCGGCGGCCAGGTGCGGAGCCCCATCTGCCGCATCGGCAACGTCGAGCACAACGAGCAGTCGTTCCCGCTGCTCGTCCTCTACCGCAAGGAGAACACCGACTCCGGCGGGGCGGGCAAGTACCGCGGCGGCAACTCCGCGGCCGTGTCGTTCATCCCCCACGGCACCACGCACATCGTCCAGGACACGGAGTCCTCCGGCGCCGCCATCCCCACGGCGCCCGGCCTGGCCGGGGGCTACCCCGCGAACACCAACCACTATCGCTTCACCCGCAACAGCGACATCCTCCGCCGCCTCGCCGAGCGCCGCATGCCCGGCGACATCTCGGAGGTCCAGGGCGAGGAGGTGCTCCTCCAGCTCCGCCAGATCGACATCCACCAGGGCCCGAGCGACGTCTACGAGGTGGCCTTCGCCGCCGGCGCCGGCTACGGCGACCCCATCGAGCGCGACCCCGAGGCCGTCCGTCGCGACGTCTACCTCGAGGACATCTCCCCGCGCGCCGCCCGCGAGATCTTCAAGGTCGTCCTCACGGGCACGGGCGAGGCTCTCCGCGTCGACCTCGAGGCGACGGCGGCGCTCCGCCGGGCGACGCTCGCCGAGCGCCTCGGCCGCGAGCCCCGGCCGTATGCCGGCCCCCGCCTGCCCGTCCTCCGCCACGTCACGGAGTACCTGGACCTCGTCGACCGCGACGGCGCCCGCTGGCTCGCCTGCGCGCGCTGCGGCCAGCCGCTCGGCCCCGCCAGCGAGAACTACAAGCTCCACTGCCACCGCGTCGACCGGCCGATCCAGGCCGCCAACACGCTCATCGGCGACCCCCGGCGCTTCATCGACGACGACGTGCAGTTCCGCCAGTTCTGCTGCCCCGCGTGCGGCGGCCTGATCGAGAACGAGGTCTGCCGCGCCCAGGACCCCGTGCTGCACGACATCGCGCTGGAGACCGGGTAGCGCCGCAGGCGAGCGCCGGCGTCTGCACGACGCGCCGTCGCTCACGACGCGTGGTCACGCGGTCGTCGCCCGCGCCGCGACCACGGTGTGGCACGGCGGTTGCCTCCTCCTTCCGCACATGGGAGGCACGGCAATGAAGGCATCGGCGCTCGTGGTCTCCGTCGTCTCGCTCGTTCTCATCCTCGATTTCGCAGGGGTGCTACGACGACGGCGCAAGCGGCAGTGTAATGGGGGTCGGCCGACACGTACTGGGAGCCGCGGGGCGCGCGGTGTGAGCGGTCGGGACACCGAAACGCCTCCGGGAGAC